>Ga0214919_10004743_pt1 | contig 19661 bp, 11 predicted proteins | sample LL1503_MetaG_FD_177994 | JGI IMG/M metagenome (GOLD analysis project Ga0214919, IMG submission 177994) | Freshwater microbial communities from Lake Lanier, Atlanta, Georgia, United States - LL-1503 | ecosystem: Environmental > Aquatic > Freshwater > Lake | place: USA: Georgia | collected...
GGAGGCGGCGGGGCAGCCAAAAATGGCGGCGAAGATGGCGGAGGCGGCGGGGCAGCCAAAAATGGCGGCGGGGCAGGCAAAAATGACGGGGCAGGCAAAAATGACGGCGGCGAAGGCGAAGATGGCCGCGGGCACATCCATTGCTCCGTCATATGGGACAGGGCAGTGGGGAACTAACGCGTCAATGGATGAGAAGGGAGTAAAAAATATGGCGAGGACTATGAAAGTGGCTAAGACAGGGTCATATGGGAGAAAGCAGGGAAATGTAAAGATGACGAATAATAATGCGAAAGCAAAAATGGCGGCGTTGAGGGCGGCGAAGGAGGCGGCGGCTATGAAAGCGAATATGAAAGTGCCTAAGACAGCATCATATGCGCCAACACCTAGTGAACAATCCGTAGGTGGTCCTGCAACTTCTATGGATATTCATCCAATTATCGACGCGTTAACTCAAATTAATATGACATTAAAAGGTTCCCTTACGGCGATTGAAAGTAGATCTAAATATAATGATATAAACCCGGCATTGACAAATATGAATAATATTTTATCACAGATTAACTCGAGTTTACCAGATCCGGTAACAGAAGGTGGTGGAAAATCGAAGTCGCAAAAGGCAAAGGATGCGGCAAAGGCAAAGACAAAGGCAACTACAAGTGCAAAGAAAATGGGACAGAAGACGCAGAAGGCAAAGAAGAAGTCAGATCAAACTATGAAGTCTGCGAAAAAAGTGGCGATGGCCTCACTGATAGCGAATGGGGCGATGCCCGTCCAGAAAAATACTACTGGTTTAAGTGAAGTTGTATCTGTCTTAAATAATATTAATACTACATTACAAACATCTCTTGCAGCGATCGAAAGCAGGCTCAAAAATAATGATATCAATCCTGCTTTGGCGGATATGATTGAGTATTTATCACAGATCAATAATAGCCTTCCAGCGGTACAAGAAGGTGGTACGCGTAAAAAGGACCATCGCAAGAATAAGACATATCGCAAACTACTGCGTTAGGGGATTATCTTAACTTTTACCGTTATTTCTTTTATTAGGTGCACGACACCTAATAAAAGAAATAAGATACGTACTTCGAAATACCAATCATTGAAGATAAACCCCCCTAAAGGGGGGTGTACTTAATATGGTATTTCGCGGTATTTTAGGCGCAGCGCACATAAAATAAAAGTTAACAGTAGTAGAATGCAATCTCAAGCGCCTGCAAAAAAAGCTAAAATCGTTGGTGCAAAGCCTTCTATAGGATCAAAAACTAAAAAAGTCAAGCTCAATCCCAAGCCTCAAAAGGTCAAACTTCAAAAGGTCAAACTTCAAAAGGGTGTTAAACTGTCTAAAAAGAGCCAGGGCATCAAACCCGATAATCACATGGCAGATTTTTTGGGAAATGGACCCACGTCATTTAGCTCTATACTAGATTCCAAGACTACGCCCATTAAGGATCTTATTACGAAAGGACTTACTGCAACTAATGCAATGATTAGTGCCGGTAATGAGGCTCTTTCTACACAGTTAAAGGCGATTACCACGCTCTCTACTAAACTACAAACACTGGGTAGTAGCGTTTCTGAGATATCGAGTGCGGTAAAGTCTATTCGTGCTCCTGCTCCTGCTGCTGCTCCTGCTGCTGCTCAAGCACAAATAACCGAGTCTCAAAGTATAGCTAATACATCCGTTTCAGGAGCATCTACCGGTGGCGGTTATAGTCGCTTACGCATGAAGAAGGGCAAAAAGACGCTTCGCAACCGCAGGGCCTAGGCGTCGTTTTCCGATTTGCACAGCTGCTAGCGCAGATTCATCCGCGGCCATGACCCCGATCAAAGTCCCAAAAGCAGTGAGAATCGCTTCTGCCGCCGCCGCAGAAATCCCTGGACATCCCTGCAGCGCACATGCCGCAAAGTTTCGCGGATCTTCCTTGTTTCCGCGCTTCGTTACGGTAACCGTGGAGCTGTAGGCGAGGGCCGCGGGATCCGTGGAAACAAATACAGTCGGCTCGGTAGAAATCTGTTCGGCCAGAAGTTGGCACAAGGTGGCCGTCGCCTGTAGGCTGCTCGTATGCATCACTGACACTCCATAGCGGAGGGCGAGCCTATTCAAATATTTCTGGAGTGTCTCCTGGGTTAACTTGCCCCAGAGACGATCCATCGGTCCCTCAATAATATAGAGAGGCCTTGCCCCCCGCTGCTGACAATAGGTCGTGAGACGGGTTCTTTGCTCCCTATAGCGCCCATCCAGGATAGACGCCTCCAGATCATCTGTTGTCTTGCGCTCGGCAACTATGCCGCCTGTGCAAACATCTTCACCGCTGAGGCCGATCCAAATATCCCCTACAGGGATGGTTCGGGTCGGCCAAGGATGTAAAAGGGGGATAAGATCTCTTTCGCGGGTATCAACAACGCAAGAAATCTGTGACATCTTTATTTATAAGGGTTTATCGTTTAGACCTACTGAATCTACGAGCATGTTTATTTCTTCGGTGTCTGCTCATACCGCCATCCTGGTTATTGGCTGGTGCATTATTCGCTGGTGCATTATTCGCTGGGGCGTTATTGGCTGGTGCATTATTCGCTGGGGCGTTATTGGCTGGGGTATTATTGGCTGGGGTATTATTGGCTGGGGCGTTATTGGCTGGGGCATTATTGGCTGGGGCATTATTGGCTGGGGCATTATTGGCTTCTGTATTATTGGCTGGGGCATTATTGGCTTCTGTATTATTGGCTGGGGCATTATTGGCTTCTGTATTATTATTGGCTTGAACTATAGGTTTAGCTATAGGTTTAGCTATAGGTTTAGCTATAGGTTTAGCTATAGACCTAGCTATAGGCCTAGCGTTAGGCTTAGCAGCTATAGGCTTAGCTACCATAGGCCTTTGTGCAGGCATAGCAAGAACGGGGCTAGCCATAGACTTAGAAAAAGAGGTTGTATCAGGATTATATCTATTAACAGTCGGTCTAGGAACTTCCATTACAGGCATAGGCATACCCTTATCCCGACCCCTAGTACCCATTTTACCCATGCTCCTACTCTTATTCCGATTCCTGTTACCCATGTTCCGACTCTTATTCCGACCCATTTTACCCATGTTCCGACTCTTATTCCGACCCATTTTACCCATGTTCCGACTCTTATTCCGACCCCTGTTACCCATGTTCCGACTCTTATTCCGACCCCTGTCACCCTCCCTATGACCCCAAGGACCACTCGAGTTCCGATCCCTATGACCCCAAGGACCACTCGAGTTCCGATCCCTATGACCCCAAGGACCACTCGAGTTCCGATCCCTATGACCCATCCTATCACGATCATTTAACATATGAGAAAACCTATTTAGCATCGAGCCATTTTGAAACTTGCCCATAATCTTTTGCCCTAAAGGCATTAGTTTCTGAACAATATTACTCATCTTTGGGTCAGACATAACTCGTTGGAACATGTCGATTCCTTGCTGAATCTTCTGCTGCATTGCATCCTGTGCTTGAACTAAATGATTTATCTTATCATCTAGGCTCAAGGGCCCCCCTATAGCAGAAGAACTGATCAACTCACTTGTATTCATAGGCGGGGGGAATGAAGGTGAAGAAGCTAAAAAACTAGATAATGAAGGGGCCGAAGATGATAATATATTTGTTAATGACGGGGTTGAACTAGGCAAAGAAGGCAAGATATCGGCAACAGATGCTGAAGACGCAGAAGAAGGCAAAGAAGGCAAGATATCGGCAACAGATGCTGAAGACGCAGAAGAAGGTAATGAAGGCAAAGACGCCGCAGCATTAGCCAATGGCGACGAAGCCCCCACAACCGGCGATGTCAGATATGATAAGGATAACGAGCTACTGGCCATCGGACTCGCCGCTGAAGCAGTAGTTTTAATACACCACCAACCTGAGCTATCTGACGGATCAAGTGTATATCCAGGCGGGCAGTTACCCTTACTTATAGCATCCGTCCTATAATCAGACATTACTCCTATTTTTACAAAACATTATATTCACCTAACTCCATGATTGTGCGGAATCAGTAGGCGCAAACATCCGCTCAAGACCCGGTGTCCATGATTGATAATCCCACTTCCCCAAACGCGTCTTTCCAGAGGGAGCATTCATATCGTAATATGGATCTCTGGCCGCCGCAGTATCATATGCAGTGGGCGGCACAGATATACGCGCCTCTCCTGCATCCCTATTGGGAAGAGATGATGCCGGGGCCTCTTCATCTTCATATACTACTTTTTCATCCTTGCGACGAACCCCAATGACTTCATAAACATTAGTGCCCTCCTTATGTGCAACAGTCGGCACCAGACCCTTCGTGCTATATAAGTTATTAATCAATGCCTCAGGGTCTTCATCGGGATTATAGGAACTAAGATCCTGTGCAGATGGCGCCTTATAACTCTGCAGAATCTTCCGTTCCTCCATTTCGGTAGACTCCGTGTCAGGCGGCACCATATTGTCGCCATTCACGGAAGCATAGGGCTGTGCATTATCAGGTACATTCGGCTTTGCGTTCTCAAACGACTCGCGCATCCCTGCCTGGAACTGTGCAGACGAAGGAGGCAGCCCAGCCCATTCCAAGGGCCTCTGTGACATCAGTTTATTCTTCAACTCCTTTGAAAGTTCCCTATCAGACTCATTCTGATAGACCAAGTTGTATTCATAGTCATCCATGCTATTGATCGCCCCCTTTGCCACTGGGTCCAATGTGCTATATTCCATCAATACCCGGCCATCACCCTGTGGAGGATCTTTGCGAGGAACAGGCATCGGGGTAGGGTAAAGCTGTGCCGCCGTCGGACTATTCGCCCCCGCCCCGCTTTGAAACGATTCACGTAGATAGTTTCGTCCGCCCAGATACAGCACAACGTATCCCAGCAGGATTAAGCCGAATAGAAGCATGAATAAATGTTCACCGTCCATGAAAGGCTACTCTAACCGTATCTACTAAATTTAAGTAGAACAACTAGATAGGAATGTATAAGAGTGCTAGAACCCTACGAATGGCTTCTGGAAAATCCCCAAAAAACATATCCATGAAAAAATCAAAATCTAAGAGAAAAAGCAAAAGTGGTAAAAAGCACGACAATATCGATGCAAAAACCGTGGCCGATGTCGCAAAGTTGGTAGAGGGCATAAAGAACAATGTTGTCACACTTCTGCTAATCTATGCCGATTGGTGTGGGCATTGTGGCACATTCAAAAAAGACATATGGAAGAGGCTCGTCGAAACAAAGGGGCGCAAACTCCCCATGGCGCAAATAAATGAAAAAGTTCTGCAGCACCTAAAGGCGGAAATCCCTGGGCTGAAGATTGATGGATATCCTACTGTCAGTCTCATCGGAAAGGATATGAAGGCCGCTGATATTACTGACCCTGTTAGTGGCGAAACGAGTAACGCGCTGCCTAATACGAGGGACATGGATTCCATGACCAAGCTTATTACGGCGGATCCAAGTGAGGTAGTAGCCAATAATGGCATGAGTTCCGAAGAAATGCCTGAGGAGAATAAGTCGGCAACCCCCACTGCTGAGTCTCTCGTTGCGCGGAAGGAGGCTGGAAATAATGCGATAAATAATATGAATAATGGAACGCCGAATGTATCATCGGATACGTCTATGGTGGATAATCCTCCGAATATCGAGGATGATTTAGTACAGTCGCAAGAGAGTCCCGAAGAGGCTCCTTCTGGTCCTGTAACTGTCGGCGGTTCTCTGTATGCTGCTCTTCTCTCTGCTACACGCCAGGTTGCAGTGCCAGCGGCACTCACTGCTGCTGGAGTGGCCGTGAGTCGGAGGAAAAAGGTCAGGAAGGGCACGAAGAAGCATTAAGGGTTGACCGTTGAGCGTTGAGCGTTGAGCGTTGAGCGTTGAAAAATTGTTCATACTTTACCCAGTAGGGTAAGGTACGAACATGCCAACATTTCACATCTTAGACGCAATCTCCCAGGATGTGGAGCTCGGTCAAGAGACGGAAGAAGGCCAGGAGCTCATCCCCCACAATACGGGGAACCTGTCCGACGATGATGGAGAGGTCCGCACCGTCAGGCGAAAGAAGGTCGAGGAGGACGCCCCGAGCGATCCCACCAAGCTGCGGATGAACATCTATCTCTTCGGGAAAACGGCCACGGGTGAACCCGTTCGCGCCTCTATTGAAGGATTCCAACCATTCTTCTTTGTCAAGCTGCCCGATAAGCGGAAAGAGACGGAACTACGGTTCAGGGACAAACTCAAGGATGCACTCTCCTATGGCAAAAAGTGGATTTATAGTGTTGTGCATCTGGACTTTGAGCAGCGCAAAGTCCTCTACGGCTACACGGCCGATTCGACCTTCAGCTTCGCCAAGCTCTCTGTGCCTTCTCTCAAGGCCTTTCGGGATCTGCGCAAAGTGTTCCTCGATCACGACACCAGCAAGCCGAAGTTTTATCTCTATGCTGGCACCCCCCTCGAAGTCTTTGAGGCGAATCTGGATCCCATGCTCCGCTTCTTCCATCTGCGCGATATCAAGCCCTGTGGCTGGGTGCGCACCGACGCGGAACTGGAGGACGGGGTCATCCAGGTCATGTGGGATAATATCGACCCTGCGATTGGCCCTATCGCATCCGCCCCCTTTCTCAATGCCTTCTGGGATATTGAGTGCTACTCGGAGAATGGAGAGTTCCCGTTGCCCAAAAAGAGATATAATCGTCTGGCCAAGCAGCTCTATGCAAAGGCCGGGTGCGCCGAAGAAGCAGTGAAACTGATTCTTGCGGCGGCAGAAGGGAGTGTAGAGGGTGTAGATACCCTGCACCACAAGGAGGGGAAGCTCCGCCTAGATGCCGTGGAGAAGGCGCTCGACGCCGAGTTTGTAGAAGAGATTCAGCCACTTCTAACAAAGAAAGAGGGACTCAGTCTGACATCACGCGATGATCGTATTGAGGCACTCGACCGGGCCTTGGACAAGCGGCTACGAAGCGTTCTGCCCCTCGCTGGCGACCCCGTGATTCAGATTGGCGTCGTGCTCGTGGAGGGCCAGACCGTCAAGGAGAAGCATGTCTTTGTCCTCGGGACCTGTTGCTGCTGTAAGGAGTTGGATGACACCGGCTTCGTGTGTGAATGTGCACCAGTTCCTGGCGCTGTGGCGCACACCTATAAGACTGAAAAGGGTATGATTCTCGGCTGGGCAAAGGCCATGGCCGCATGGAATCCCGATGTGCTCACCGGCTACAATGTCTTTGGCTTTGATGAGCAGTATCTGTGGCGGAGGGCCGAGGAGCTCCGGATCACTAGCGACGAATCCATCCAGGCTCTATCGCGCCTCGTGGAGTTCGACAAGCCGGTCGTGCTGGAAGAGAAGATGCTCTCCAGCTCGGCCATGGGCGATAACCAAATGTATATCTGGTCGGCATTCGGCAGGCTCCAGGTGGACCTCTTTCACTATATCAAGCGCAACTTCTCGCTGCCCGCCTACAAGCTCGACTACGTCTGTCAGCATTTCATGAGCGGGAAGTGTGGGGGGATTGATACCAGCGGCCCCGAGTGGCTCGTCAAAACCAAGAATACGGACGACGTGGTTGTGGGTCGCTACGTCGTGCTCCTCGACGAGACCGGCGACGCGGTCGTGGAAAAGCTGAAGATCGTCGGCATCAAACCCAAGGAGGCCCTCGTGCTGGAAGCCCCTACAGAGGATTTGGAGGACCTGAAGGCCGCGGCGGCCGACGTAGTCAAGTGGGCCACGGTGAAGGATGATGTCTCACCCCAGGATATCTTCGCCTTTCATCGTGACGGGGGGCCATCCGGTCGTGCGCGAGTCGCCGCCTACTGCGTGCAGGATTGTGATCTGACAGTGGAGCTCTACAAGAAGCTGGACGTGTTCAATAATGCAATGGCGATGGCGAATGCCTGCTCAGTGCCCGTGGGCTATATCTTTACGCGGGGCCAGGGCATCAAAATAGAGTCGCTGATCTTCAAAGAGTGTTATAAGCGCGAACAGTGCGTGGTGGTGCTGCCAACACAGCCCCGCGGAGCTGTGCCAGAACAACAGGATTCCTATGAAGGTGCGATTGTGCTGACACCCGAGCCAGGCATGTACTTCAAATCACCGGTGGGGGTGGCGGACTTTGCGTCTCTATATCCCAGCACAATCATCAGCGAAAACATCTCCCACGATACTCTTGTCTGGACGAAGAACTATGACTTGGCGGGGAACTTTATAGGGTATGACTACGGCGCGGAGATCAAGGAGGTACCGGCGGGCGTGCAGTGGACGGATATTGAGTTTGACGTGTGGGGCGTGAAGGAGGGGGATATGCGCAAGGCCCCAGACAAGGTTGTGCGCGGGAAGCGTATCTGCCGATATGCGCAACTGCCTGGAACGACCAAGGGCACGCTGCCCCAGATTGTGGCGGGGCTTCTGGCAGCGCGCAAGGCAAAGCGCAAGGAGGCCGAAAAAGAGACGGATCCCTTCAAGAAGGCGCTGCTTGATGCCGAACAGCTGGCCTATAAACTCACGGCGAACTCTCTGTATGGACAGCTGGGATCCGGCACATTCAAGATTCGCCTGCAGCATCTGGCGGCATCCGTCACGGCCTATGGGCGCAAGCAGATCATGTTCGCCAAGGATGTGATCGAGCGCTTCTACGGACCTGCAGCGGAGCGGGAGGACTGCTGCGCGAAAGTAGTGTATGGTGATACGGATTCTCTATTCGTGGATTTCCAGGTGCAGCGGAACGGATCGCTTCTGGAGGGCCGCGAGGCCATTGTAGAGACGCAGAAGCTGACGACGGAGGCGGGGCAGCTCGTGTCGACGTGTCTGAAGCCTCCGCACGACTTTGAGTATGACAAGGTGTTCTCGCCCTTTATCATATTCAGTAAAAAGCGCTACGTGGGCAACAAATACGAAGAGTCACCGGATGACTATTATCAGAATAGTATGGGTCTCGCCACAAAGCGGAGGGACTATGCCGGCATTGTCAAAGTGATTTACGGCGGGGCGATTCGTATTCTTCTGACGGATCGCAATCCGGTGGCGGCGGCGACCTTTGTCAAGGAAAAGCTGGCAGATCTGGCCAGGGGTAAGGTCAGCACTACGCAGCTCATGTTGACCAAGTCGCTGCGCTCGGAATACAAGGCCGTGCCGGCCCATAAGATGCTGGCGGATCGGATCAAGGCGCGGGATCCAGGGAATGCGCCGGCCTCGGGGGATCGCATGAGCTTCATGTATATTCTGCCGCCGGCGGGGCAGAAGGCGTCTAACCTGCAGGGGGACCGGATTGAGACACCCACGTGGATTCGGGAAAAGGGGCTCGAGATCGACTACAAATACTATATGGAGCATCAGCTGATGAATCCGCTGTCGCAGCTCTTTGGGCTGATTATTGAGGAACTTCCCGGTTGCAGATCGGCAAAGACCGAGTCGGATAGGGAGTCGGCGGCGATTGACTACTTGTTCGGTGATGCGCTGAATATATGCAACAAGCAAAGTTCTTTAAAGATATTCTTTAGCAAGGTTCCAATCGAGTCCAAGGTTCCAACCGAGTCCAAGGTTCCAACCGAGTCCAAGGTTCCAACCGAGTCCAAGGCCCAAGCCATCGCCCACCGGACCCGCAGCGCTTGCGCTAAAACCAAAGTGCAGCCAAAGATCATGTCCCTATTTGCTCAACAAATGGTGATGAATGCACTTTGCCCTCCGAAAAAAGTAGAGCCCGCGGCGGCGCCAGTAAAGAAGGCAAAGCGCAAGGCTAAGGCCGCGGAGATCTAAGTAAAGAAGAGATGTCGCTGGCCCAGGAGGCTCTTGACAATGCGGGAGCTCTAGACGGATATCGCGCTGCATGCGCAGGCTCACCCATGAATGCGGCTGCACGAGCCGATCACATCTATGCACCCTCTTTTTTAGACATGCCTACCCTCAAGAAACTCTATAAATGTATGTTTGAAGTCCCACTTGTCGGTACAATGAATGTGGTCGTAGTGAACTCCAGCGCGGATAACGGATATCCCCATACACGTCCACACTCCGTAATCTGCATGCCGAAATCCACCATTCTCTCCATGCCCTCGGAAGAACTAAAGGATACACTCTGTCATGAGGCTATTCATATTCATCAGCGTCGCAACCCCGAACTTTGGAGATCCGTCTGCATAAAAGATGGATGGACTCCTATCGGCACTAGTAAGATTCCGTTTGAGTTTCTCATGCGTTGTCGGCTAAATCCGGATACATTCATCCCTCAGCGTTTCTGGGCATGGGAGAAATACAATGTACCGCTTCCTCTTTTTACTCGCGAGGATCAACCAACCCTCGGCGCCGTGCAGATCAAATGGCTTGATATGCGGAATTTGACTCTATATACGGACCCTCCGCCGTCATTTGTTAAGCGATATGGCAATCCTTCTCAGCCCGAACACCCCTTTGAACTGCTCGCAGTAGAACTGGCCTCGAAAAAGTTATATAGTGAAGAAGCTCTGACAGCAAACCTAAAGACATTTTAGGGGATGTTAAATTTAATGGAAGATTTTCAAATAGATACATCAATAGTTCTTAATAAGAATATTGATATCCCTATTACTCTTCTTCCTAAACAGTATATTGACGGGCGTATACTGGTGAATAAGAAGGTCCGCTGTTCAGTACAGTATGGAAAGCGGGCAGATAAAGGCGGATACGGTCTGATCACGCGGATAAAAAGATTACCGAGCCCAGCTGAACTTTGCGTAAAATCCCCACATAAATCCAATGCTTCTTTATGCTCGGAAGCGATTCTGCAGTGGTATATTAGCAGGACACTGAGGGCCGTGAATATTCACGGTGCAGTCCCGCACGTCTATGATATTTTTCAATACGCCGGCGAGACGCGATTCACCATGGATTATATTAATGGGATAAGTGCCGTGCAGGCCGTCATGGAGTCGACGGATCCGGATACACTTTGGCTACAGATTCTGGGGCAGGTGAGTCTCATTCTCGGTTATCTAGAGGAGAATATTTATCTGGATCATCGGGATCTGAAGGCAGATAATCTGTGGATTCGTAAAGATCCTATCGACTATACACTGAAAGTTGGGGGGCATACATGGCGAATCGTGGCCCCCTTTCAAGTCGTTATTCTGGATTTCGGATTCGCATGTCTCGGGGACCCAGACGGAAATGCGGTCATCAGTCTCGGGGCGGGACTTGTTCCGAAAATAGATCCGTGCCCAAAAGAGGGACGGGATCTGTTCCAACTTATTGCATCCATGTGGTCTATTCCTTCTATCCGCGAAAGAGCGAGTAGTGAAATGCAGTCGGCCATTGATTCTCTGTTAAAGAATAAGGGGGCGTCCTTTGTTGGCCTCGTTCATCAAAACCTCAGCACACATTGGATATATTTGGCGGTGAGTGACAGCGCGTTTCGTCATCCGCCTCTGCACCCTATTGCGCTACTTTTAAAATTGAGTAGTGGATGGCCCGCAATCAATCTTACGCAGCTATGAAACCATGGGTATCGATTATTACACCAATCTATAATGGTATTGAGTTTCTTGAGCAATGCGCTTTGAGCGTATGCCTCCAGAATGTAAAGAACGATCTGACAGAACTGACCTGGGAATGGTGGATTGGCGTGACTGGGCATGGGGATGGAGGAGAAGTTCTCAACATGGCCCGGATAGTCGCAAAGAAATGCGGCGATGCCGGCACGATTCATGTGGTTAATCTCACAACGCGCGGAAAAGTGGATTCGCTAAATGCCTTGGCGGTCAAATGTAGCGGAGAATGGATTGCCGTTCTAGATTGCGATGATACATGGGAGCGCAATAAACTCATCTACCAGAAACTGGCGATCGATAAATCGCCGAAGATTGACGTGATTGGGACCTTCTGTAGATATTTCGGAGATATGATTTCGAACGGTCCAAAACTTCCGCGTGGGTTTATTCGTTCAGGGGACTTCTGGTCCAGTAATCCTATAATAAACTCGAGCGTCCTTATCCGCCGAGAAATGGCGCTTTGGCAAGATAAGTTTGGGCTAGAAGATTATGATCTATGGCTCCGTCTTGCCGATTCTGGGGCAGTATTCTTTAACGTTCCAGAGTATCTCGTAAATCATAGGATCCACGAAGGTTCCGCATTCAATGGGAAGGGAAAACAGGACGTAGCTGGCCTCTTGTCCTATCATTTATTTAAAGGTAGCATCTCATCTAAAAAGTAGGATGCAGCCCACAGTCGTATCAGCATATTATCCTATAAAAAGTAAGTTCACCACAGATAAATATGTAAAATGGATTATGGATTTCTGGCCAAAGACACGGCATCCGCTAGTTTTTTTCACAGATCCTGCTATCGCGGAACTCTTTCAGAATGTGTTTAAAGATCGCGCTGGCCCGACGAAAGTGATTGGCCTGCCATTTAAGCAGCTAACTGCTTTTCAGAAACTATCTCCATCCCTATGGCTTGATATGCATAGGATTGACCCTGAAATGAATATACATTCACCAGAACTCTATGCAATATGGTATGAAAAGAAGGAGTTTGTTCTGCGAGCTATTGAACTCAACCCATTCGGATCGGAACATTTCATATGGTGTGACGCGGGTATCTGTAGATATCCTGAATGGGTGGGGCATTTACAGAAGTTTCCGTCTAGAGAAATGGTGCCCCGTGAAAAAATGCTGCTGCTCAGGATCAACCCCTTTTCTTCCGCAGGACCGGATGAGAATGGGATTTGGGGGGACTTTGAGAAAGTGGCCACGGTTGGAGGTGGCATCCTGGCGACAGGAATACAGGGTTGGCGGCAATGGTCCAAGCGCTATGACGAAATGTTTATGCGATATGTTCTTGCAGATAGATTTGCTGGAAAGGATCAAAATATTATGGCCTCGATGGTGCTGGAGAAGCCAGATTCGGTTATTCTTATTGACCCCTCGCCGATTATGAGTTCTGTGCAGCGTTGGTTTTATCTTTTATTTTACCTATCAAATGTGCGTGTTGTGTGAGTGTCTTACCGCGCTTGTACTTGCTTTTGGCCATATTAAGAAATCCGCCTTCTAAGGCTCCTGTGGCATTCGCGGGGCCAAGTTTTTTACTCTCTGTTACAGCTCCTGAGGCTTTCGTCATGGCAGTTGCGGCAGCCTCTGTTACAATACTCTTGGGTGCAGAAGCAGTAGTCTTTATTGCCTGTGATGCGGTCTCTATAGATCCTGATGCAGCACCTGATGCAGCACCTGATGCAGCACCTGATGCAGCACCTGATGTATTCGTAGGACCTATAATAGAACCCTCAGTTCTGGGCTTGGAGGCTGTAATCGCATTCTCTAATGCAGCCCCATAGCCTAAAGGCCCAGAAGCTCTAATCGCCCTCTCTTCAGACGCCTTTTTCGTTATTTTTATAGCGAATGTAAGAGAATATGCCTGAGTATATGCACTCTTATATCCTTCTTTATATCCAGCAAAATATGCTGTATCAGAGTTATTGCTAGGATCTGGACCACTATCTGTCAACTCTCCTCCAAACTGCATAACACCACCTATATCTTCTCTATATCCTCCCTCTTGTGCACCTGACTCTTCTGCGCCTGACTCTTGTGCACCTGACTCTTCTGCGCCTGACTCTGCAACCGATGAGGTTAGTTTTTCCAAGACTATTGGTTGTGAAGCCATAGGGGAGCTTTTCTTAAAATATGCAGAACACTCATTGAATGCAGTGTAAATGTTTATTTTCTGCCGCACACCATCATCCCCTACTTTTTTACAATAGGCATCCTGGGATTCTCTAGCTACTTCTGCATCAATATCCTTTTGCTTGGCAAACGCTACTAAACCAAGCTTATTTTCCAAATCCTCTATTATTTTGTTCGTATTCTTCAAAAATACATCAGTGGCATCACTTGTGCCATCTCGTATTCCATCCTGTTTGCCAGCTATTTTACCATTTGTATAGCTCGTTTCATATGCAGATGCTCCTGAAGCTCCTGAAGCCCCTGAAGCTCCTGAAGCTCCTGCAGTATCCCCTAAATCTCCTAGACCTTCTATATCTATTGATTCAGGAATAACATCTAGATTGCCAGATGTATCAGCCGGCCCTGTGGGCTCTGCGGGCCCACTAGGCGTACCAGCAGCGCCTGAAGCTGAATGAATAGGATAGACAAACGCCCCAGTAATATATAGGGGTGTGGGGGGTGGATCGAATTTAGTTGTCTTTTTCATTATTATATCCATAATACTCTGTGATATTTTACCGAGAAGTAGCTGTTCCATCTGTGTCCGCATCTGAGACTTCTGTATTTTTTCCTTATTTTTAGTAGACTCTCCTTCCAGGGAATCGTGATTTTCCTGCTCCTCATCCTGTTTTTTGTGCAGTTCATCATCTTTATCATTAAGATTCTTATGATCATGAGGTTCGTCTAAAGCATCCTTTTCACCCTTTTTCCGCCCAAGTCCATCCACTGCCTGTGCCTTTGCGCCCTCTGCATCATCTTTAGCCTTTTTAGCCTTGCCCACTTCGCCTTCAATCTCGCTCTGCCTAGCCTTTTTAGTCAGTTCATCAGGTGTCCGTTTAGGAGCTGCCCCGTCCATATCAGCTTCTGCGTCATCACGCCCCTTCTTTAAAGACTTCGCTTGAAGATTAGCCGCATCAAGATCTTTCTGATGCCCTGTCACTGCAGCAGTATCAATATCACTTTGGCGTTTAGCAGCAAGCTCATTATCACGCGCCTTGCTTATTTCCTTATCTTTATTATTAATATTAGTTGCATTATCTGCATCAGCATCTTCACCTCCTTTGCGCTTGCCTGCGGCAGCTGTTGCCTTGTTGCGCTGATCTGCTGCAGAGGCTGTCTCATCATCAAGTTGATTTTTATGTTTCTTTACTGCTCCATCTGCATCACCCCCCATTTTATCCATATCGGTTTTATGCTTGGCCTGTATATCAGCCAGATTGGATTCATCTGCGCTTTTTCTTAATCGCGCAGCATCTGCTTGACCTTTATTTGTATTTGCATTTGCAGACTCATTTGTACGGGTTCTATCATGACCAGCGGCGATAGACTTAAGCTTTTCAGCATTGGACGCTGAACTGTTCCGCTCAGAGTTAGCAGTTTCCGCTGTTTTTCCAGCTCCCTCCGCAGTATCCTTATCTTTTTGCATCTTAATCTTTTTAGTATTCAATCCTCCTTCCGCCAATCCTTTATAATAGTTCATATCATCAATGCCACCTGGCCGCCCGTTAACATTATCTTGATTACGCAGAGCATTATCTGCACTATCAGACGCGTCATCCGCCTTTTTCTTGAAGCCGTCCCTTTTTCCTGCAGCGCCAGTCATCTCAGCATAATGCGTCTTACTATTTACAGACTCCGTAGTAATATTATCTGTTATCTTCTTCTTTTGCCCAGAAAGAGTTCCACCTATAGTAATGCGACCATTAATCGTGGTCGTCAGATCGTTAATGTGCAGTTTCGAGGCTTCTAAACTACTCATGGAAACAACATGCAGTTTCTCATTTAACACCATACTATTTCCCGCGCTCGTTTGCTTTGCCAAAATATCATGCTGAACTTGCGCAGGTGGTGGGGTAGCTGTTGTAACTTTCTTGGAAGCAATAATATTATTTACTCCATCAGCATGACCCAAGTGCTTCTGAATACTTTGACCACCACTCGCAATAGTTGCATCAACTCCAGCCCGTGATGTTTTCAATCCGCTCAACTTTGTCATTTCTCCATCATGTTTTAGGTATAATACGGTATCCTTAGTTTCATTCTGTGGACGCTTAGTCTTAATATCATTCAGCGTATTAAGACCTGTTTTTCGCTGATCTGCCAGACCACCAGTGTCATTAACAGCATGTTGTAGACGATCACGTTCCGTCACGGCAGCATCATAGGGTTTCTTGACCGCAGGAAGCTCCGTTCCCTCGATGGTCGCTTTTCTAGCCTTAGCCGTCAGATCAGTAGCATTACGTACGGGTCTTGCTGCCTCTGCGGCTGAAAGTGCCGCTGCCCTATCAGCCTTCAAACCAGGCTCTGCCCCCACTTGAGTATTTAACACCGACTGCTTAGTATTTACATCGGCTATAGCATCATCACTGGCCTTTTTTGCCGCTGCCTCCCGTATTTTAGCATCATTCACCTCCTTCAGCTTTGGCTCAGTTGAAGCCCCTTGGGCCTCCACCTCCTTATCACTGCGCGCTTTAATAGCAGCCGTCGCCTTTGTATTACTATCTGGTAGTACCCCATTTACACTATCCAGATTTTTCTTATTTGTTAGCACGGCATCGTTCGCATTAGTTTTCATGGTATCCATATCACTATCATGCTTTTTCTGAACCCCTGCCAAGGCCGTTTCATTTAACCCCTTACGAATAACAGCAGCATCATGAGCCCCTCTATGCGTAATAATATCTTGTGCCGATTGTTTACGACCCGCATCCGCCTTGGTCTTAATATCATTCTGCTTGGTCACAGTATCCGCCGCCCCAGTGATAGTGTCATGACTATGCCGTGCATCCGCTCCAGCCGCATCAGATATCCTTTTATTTCCAGCGATGATTTTCTGCGTCGGCTCTAAAGGATCATTATAATAGTTAAAACCATCTTTTGCCATATCTAAATCCTCCCCAGAGGCGGCTGCCCCATTAGCAGCCTCTTTCGCTTTATCCCTGGCAATGCCTCCTTCACCTTTTGCGCGAGAGATTTTAGCGGGAATAGCTCCGCGCGCAGCATCTAACTTAGCAGCGTTATCCCTTTCTCGTGGGATTCCTTTATCTAAATCATCCTGTACTGCGCGTTGACGCAGCTGATCAGCTACCGCAGGTTTAATCTTATTATCAATATCAGTCAAGTGCCTATTAGCTGTAGCCAATCCTTCCGCCGCCACCGCATGACTTTTACCAGCGGCCGATCCTGCAACAGATGATTCGCGTTGTTTAGCGGAAACAAATGCAGTAGTAGCATCTTTTGAAACACGAGTAATCCCCAGTTTGCCTTCTTCTACGCGCAGTTTAATAATATTATTGGTTGTATCAGAGTGTTCGCGATGAGCTTGACCTACTGCCTGCTTAGTCTTTATATTGTCAGCCACAGGTTCCCTTAGCCTCTTTGCATCGCTATTAGCATTGTTTGCATCCCCTTTTCTACCATTAAGTGTTGTATGTATTTCTGCCAGTTTAGGATCAACTATATGCGGTTTTAACAGATTAGCTGTTTTTTCATCGGTTGCATTTTTCAGCCCAGTCTTCGCGTCAGTCACACCCTGTTCCGCAGTTTTCTTCAAATCCTGTTGTGCTGGAATATCCTTCTTAGATATACCATCCCTACGTTCCGTATTTACACGATCTGATTCAGGGCGTATAGGAATAGCATCATTCGCAGTTTTTAATGCAGCATCTCTATCAGTTTTTACCGGCAGATTATTACTCATTTGTGTATTCAGTTTGTTATTTAGATCATTCACGGGTTTTGTGTTTTCATCGTAATCTTTCTTGGCATTATTTTCATGGCCTTTTGCTGTTTGGATTTCATCGCCTTTATCTTTGATCGCTTGCTCATTAGGACCCACTTCTTTCTCTTTATCTGAGCGAGCTTTAGTGGCAGTCTCCGCTTCTTCCTTTCGTGGCCCCCTTGCAGCCGCGTTAGCCTCACCCAGGTTTTTGTTTAAATCACTTACTGCCTTGTCAGCATTATCTTTCATTTTTTGTACTTCGCCATTATGTTTAGTTTGAACATTTGTTAAGGCAGTCTCATTCGCCTGTTTTCTTATTGTTGCGGCAGAAACTGTAGCCTTATGTGTGGTAATATCGTTTGCTGCTATCCCACGCTGTCTATCATTAGTATTACGCGTTCCTACTTGGGTCTCTTTATCTGTAAAAGTTGTATTACGGGTTTTATCATGCTGATCTGCCATCCTCCCAAACGCCCTTCCCGCCTCTAAATCTTTAGTAGCTATATCTGGTGCAAGTACTTCCGCCTTAGTTTTTTCCTGTTTTTTGGCATCAATCTTACCTGGCATCTTATCTGCCTGGCTTAATGCAAGTCCTGCTGAGCCTGCAGCATCTGCAGCATCTTGTTTCTTTTGTAATACAATCTGATTAGCTTTAGCACGATCCTCGATTCTACTAGGTAAACTCGTATCATTTTCTTTATTCAACTTCTGATTTATAGTATCACGTGCTGGGTTATTAATACTATTATCATTATATGCAGACTGTTTTATTCCATTAACCGAAAAAAGCGTTTGCTTACTCGCAAGTAAACTATTAGCAGCAACCGCATGCTGTGAACCAACGCTTTTTAAACTATCCCCTATTCCTGCTTGTGTTGAAGGTACCATAGTAGCCTGGTGATCACCATTGAGTTTATTAAGTCTCGCAGTCAAAGAAAAAGATGCTGTATCTCTCAGTTCCGAGCCTCTACCTGCTAGTTTGGTACGTGCCGCCGCAGCAGCTGCCGCAGCTACTGCTTGGCCTCTTGCGCGTATAGATCTAGTAAGTGCCTGTTCCGCTTGTTTATGAGCTTCGCTATTCAATCGCTTGTCTTTCACTACCGTTGGATGAAACTGTTTATTTACTGCTAGTTCTTCAGCGGTATGCTTTCTTTGTAAAGAAATAGCATTTCTTCTCTGCTCACGTTTTGACTTTAATGTTCCTAATCTCTGTATAGTTGCAAGTTGAAGCCTGTCTTTTGGCTTAGTTTGAGTAAGACCTCGTTTAACTAGTTGTTGTTTCGCCTTTATTGCGATATTTGCATCAGAAATAACTTTTGTATCTCTTGTGGAGTTTAAGATTCGCCCTGGCTTTTTTTTGGGGGGAACTCTTCTTCGACGTACCCCACCTCGCTGAACTGTGTCGGGCTCAACGCCGGCCATCTCTTATCTTAGTAGCGTTATTTGTTTTATTATCTGCACGGCAGCTAATAAAAGAAATAAGATATGGTACTTCGCGGTACTTCGCGGTATTTATCTGCGTTTAATCTCAGTGAAACTGCGTTTACGCCTCGGTTTTGTGCGTCTAGAGCCGCCACTTAGTTCTGCTTTAAACTTTTTAACTAGTATGCTTGGAGAAAGCCCTTTAGTTGCTGTAACTAGTTGCTTTCCTACAGCACTCAACTGCCCTTGAGGAGAGTTCGGGGGCATACTTGCCCCTGGATCTTCTGGATTTGCACCGGACCCTCCAGGGCCCGTTGCTCCCTCAGGTACTGCGTCCCCTTCTGTTGTGCCATTACCATTGCCATTACCATTGCCATTACCATTGCTATTACCATTGCCACTACTATTGCCACGTGTATCTTTACCGCCAGGATTTACAGTTATAGTGATTGGACCTTGTGTGATACTACCTTGCGTTTGAGTTCCACCTGGACCTCCTGGACCTCCTGAATATCCGCCTGGACCTCCTGAATTTCCACCTGGACCTCCTGAACTTCCACGATCACCTGTTCTTTGATCACCAAGTGGCTGCCCTGATTGACCACTTTTCATAGCATACTGCGTCCCTACAAGCGCACCCGCTCCTAACCCTGCCACACCTAATGTTTTTACTGCTGATCCAGACTTTCCTGATTTCCCTGATTTCCCTGATTGCCCTGCCTTCGCAGCTTTTGTTGCAGCTGCAGCATTCTGTATATTTTTTTGCTTTTGGGCAGTAGCCGCTTGTCTCGCGGCTTTTTGCTCAGGAGTTTCTTTAACTTTTTTAGTCCCAACTTGTAAAC
>Ga0214919_10004746_pt1 | contig 19653 bp, 15 predicted proteins | sample LL1503_MetaG_FD_177994 | JGI IMG/M metagenome (GOLD analysis project Ga0214919, IMG submission 177994) | Freshwater microbial communities from Lake Lanier, Atlanta, Georgia, United States - LL-1503 | ecosystem: Environmental > Aquatic > Freshwater > Lake | place: USA: Georgia | collected...
GCAAGCGGGCAGTCAGAACTCCCACATGCGTCACCACTTTACGATTCCTCGCATCACCTTGAAGCCACCAACAAGCGTTGAACCGCCATATTCCTTGGCCAGCCGCAGGAGGGTTTCGTGAAATCCGCAATTGGGAAATGTGGATTCGACTTCCGCTATGGCTGATCTGGGCATTCCCTTGCGGCACCAACCTTGCGTTGCGTCTATCCAATCGGCTTTACGGCATGCCTCAATGACGTCCGCGTGCATTCCGTTGTACTTGAACACCTTGTGGTGCCAATGGATCGCGCCACGCAGAGCGTCTGGGTCTAATCCCCAACCGTATTTGTCGTTGTCTTGCAGGGCGACGGCTTCTGAGGGCTCCAAATAAGCCAGTTCCTGATCTGTCCAAAGCCCGATGTCGTGATACACGAATGCGGTTTCCACAATCTGCTCGTATTCGGTCGCGTTGTCCAGAAAGTGCATCGCGTATGTGATGCAACGGTACACGTGGTTTCGATAGCCATCAAAGTCGTGGCCAAGCAGAGTTCGGTACGGTGCGAACAACTCTTCAACACGGGGGCGCTCAATCTTGATGGTGATGTCAAGCAAGATACATCTGCTTTCTTGGACTCAATTCCGACATTATTATGAACGACCGCAATCAGTGGCTCGCGATCAAAAGAGTTGTCACACCACTCGGGTTCATCGCGATTCCACAGCATCGCGTGGCTAGAGCATCGCGGCCAACATCGCCCCGCCGACGCTCGCCTCGAAAAGGATGCCAACCACATTTTGCCACGAACGGCTCCCGTCGACGGCCAACGCTCAAAACTCGACAAACGGCGGCGGGAAAAAGCATACCGAGGCACCCGAGCAATGCAGTTACGAGGGCTCCACCGTTCGCTAAAAGCATCATCCTAGGCCGCCACGGTCGTCGCTCTCACCAGTGGTTTGCGAAGCGGTGAAGTACGCGCTGCCTGCTGGAAAACGCTCCGCAGTCATCGCGCACAATCCATTTCAATTTTTACCGCAGCATCCGGATCAATCAACCTCGGCTCCCGCCTGATTTGCCGTTATCCGGCGATTATCGCTGGATAACACGACCGCGGTCCATGTGAGGCTGCGAGCTTGGGGATAATCTGCTCAGCCAGTTCCTTCTTTCCGCGTGGCATTGGTTGGCTCCCTTGGTTTGCTCCCCCCCTAGATTCTCTCTCTAGAAGTGGTGCCGCTTAAGGGGGGCAGGTCACTGCGGCAATGGGCCTCCGGTCAATGCCTAGATGCGGATCGGGCGGGTGTGTGTTCGCGGTCGGATGGTGGCAGTGGCCGTCGCTGACAGTGGTGTGGGAGCCGGGGGTGAATTGAGCAGCCAGACCAGATGCACGAATAGACAACGGTATCAGAGTCGCGTTGCTCCTGTCGTCTCAATTCGGCTACGCCTCGGCAGGCGGAAAGTGGTTGTCCCTTGGCAGGGCAAGCCTGGTGTTAGAAACTGGAGGTGAATCATGGGTGCATGTCACGGCGGCCAATGTCGCGGCCGCGATTCGCGAAGCCGACGGTCGGGCCGCGTAGATCGCCGACCAGAGTTGAGGCCTTCGGACCCGAGGCTTCTCGTGCAGCGGAGAACACATGTCGATCCGTGACGCGTGCGAGGACTGGCGCAGGTTCGACGCAGAAAGGATTCCGAGCAAGGCTTCGACGCCACAACTCGACAGCTTCCTGGCGGAGCTGCAGGCGACGGTCCGGAAAAACCCGCCGCTGGCACTGCTCGATGTGGGGTGCGGCACCGGGCGGCTGAGTCGACAGCTGTATGACCGGGGATTCTCTGTGCTGGGCGTCGACGTCAATGTGGATGCCGTTCGCATTGCCCGGAAGTTGGCAGTGTCGGCGGACGCCGCGGGTCGACAGCTGCGGTTCGAGGAGGCCGACTGGTCGTCGGATCACGGCCCCGGGCTCGACGGCGGGCCGTTCGACGTGGCAATCTGCCAACTGGTGATCTCGATCATCGGTACCGCTCCCCAGCGGATGAATCTCCTGCGGCACGTCCGCGACCACCTCCGACCGGGTGGCTGGCTCTACCTGTCGGCGTCGGGAGTGTCGGACGCGATCAACGCGGCATATGCCCGGCTCTATGCCGAAGACTTCCCCCTGACGGGCGAGCGGCACACATATCTGTCACGCGACGATCGTTGCGAGATTCTCTACATGACCCATCACTTCACGGTGGACGAACTCACCGGCATGTTGAAGACGGCTGGCTTCAGCCGGATCAGCATCACGACCGAGAAGGAGTCGAGCAGCCGCCGACCGGACGAGGCGGCGTATTTCCACTACGCGACCTGCCAGGCAGGCCACGCCCACATCGTACGATGATGTCGCTCACCCTCATTTCATGCCACCGCCTTCACGATCGCCGCTTCCGAGATGGAGTGGCTGAAGGCGATCGTAAACTTCCTGCCCGTGGCGCAGGCCTTCTGGCCGCCGGCACGCGTTTCCTGGATCCTGGCAAGGGCGCTCGCATCCTGGGCAACCGCCGGTGGCTGCGAGACCACAAGACCGAACGCAGTGATCGACAAAAGCCAGACACTCGACGCCATAAGAGTTTCTCCGTGAAGGACACTGGCCTGCATGTCCGGTACTGATACCAGCATCAGCAGCCGGACAGGCGATGGCTTCGCAGTTCCACCCGACTAGGCTTAATCGCGTCGCTATCTGCGTCGCAGCCGGAGTCGACCCCCTGCTTTCCCAAGTGAAACCGCGTTTGTTCGCTTCCTGCTCCGCCACTTCACCGATGCGTCCGACGTAACCCCAGGATTGTGAGTACTCTGGAAGGATGATGTCGACCGTACGAGCAATCTTGTCAATCCTTCTGCCGCAGCAGCGCCGTGCGGCATGTGGATTCGTGGCGTTGATGCTCGTCGGCATGGTGCTGGAGATGTTCAGCGTCGGCTTTATCCTGCCGGCGCTCAGTATCACGACAGGCCGGGGCGCGGTATCTCCCGCGATCGTCCGCTGGCTCGACTGGCTGGGCAATCCGTCGCCTGAAAAACTGATGCTGCTCGTGCTCGTCGCCATGCTTGGCGTCTACGCAGTCAAGTCGGCGTTTCTGCTGTTCGCAGCCTATTTACAGTCGCGGTTCATCACGGAAATCCAGGCCAGCACGAGCCGCCGGCTTTTTTCTACCTACCTCTCCCAGCCCTGGACGTTTCACCTGCAACGCAACTCGTCAGATCTGATGCACACCATCAACGAGGCGCAGGCGTTTTCCCAGATCTTCGCGACACTGATCATGACGGCTTCTGAGACGCTCGTGCTCCTCGGCCTCGTCTCGTTGCTGGTATGGTTTGAACCTGTTGGAGCGGTCGTTGTGGCCGCCATGCTCGGAGCTGCGGCGTGGTTGTTCAGCGTCACGGCGATGCCACAGTCGCGGCGCTGGGGTGCGAGCCGCCTGCATCATGCGGGGATGTTCAAGCAGCACGTGCAGCAGGGCCTCGAAGGCATCAGGGACGTGAAGATTCGCGGCTGTGAGCAGGAGTTCCTCCGGCAGATCCGCTGTCACACTGACGGCGTGGCGACGATGGCAGCAAAGCAGTCGCTCATCGAGCAGATGCCACGGCTTTGGTACGAACTTTTGGCCGTCGCCGCACTTCTGGTGCTCACAGGCGTCATGGTTTGGCACGGCACACCCTCCAGTTCGCTCATTCCGACACTCGGCCTGTTCGCAATGGTGGCTTTCCGCATGCTCCCCTCAGCCAACCACATGACCGCTGCGTTGCTGAGGCTGCGGTTCTCCGATGCGATGATTCGAAGGCTCGCTGCCGAACTGAATCTTGGCGACGCCACGCGATCCACGGATCCCGGACAACCGCTGCACTTTCTGGATCGGATCGCGTTGGAAGCTGTCTCCTTCTGCTACTCGGGCAGCCAGCAGAAGGTCCTCGACTCGGTGAGCCTCACCATCGAGCACGGCACCTCGGTCGGCTTCGTCGGGGGCAGTGGCGCAGGCAAGAGTACGCTTGTCGACGTCGTGCTGGGGCTGCTCCCGCCGACAAGCGGACGCGTGACCGTCGATGGCTTCGATATCCAGAGCAATCTTCGTGGGTGGCAGGATCTCGTTGGTTACGTCTCGCAGTCGATCTACCTCTGCGACGATACGATCCGACGGAACGTGGCGTTTGGGGTGCCGGAGAAGATGATCGACGACGGTGCTGTTCGGCGGGCCCTGGCCACAGCCCAGTTAGACGGATTCGTGGAGAGTCTGCCGGATGGTGTCGACACCGTCGTGGGCGAACGGGGCGTCAGACTGTCGGGCGGCCAGCGGCAGCGGATCGGCATCGCCCGGGCGCTCTACCATGATCCGCAGGTGCTCCTGCTCGACGAGGCGACCAGTGCCCTCGATATCGAGACCGAAAAGGAAGTGATGGTCGCCGTCAACTCGCTTCACGGCACGAAGACGTTGATCATCGTGGCCCACCGACTCTCGACGGTTTCCGACTGCGACCTCCTCTACCTGCTCAAGGACGGCCGCATTGTGCAATCTGGAACATTCTCCGAAGTCATCTCGACCGGAGACGCCGGTCGCGTCTAGTTCCATCCCGCCTCCTCGCGTTCGGGAATCGAGCTCGGTTTCAGACGCAGCGTCGAGGCCGCCGCGTGCGTCCGCCGACAGCCCACTCAACGCCGGGCAAGCGGTTGCCCACCGGGCTCATGCGGATGTGACTCGCTGCGGATCAATCACAAAAGCCAGATTTTATGGGCGATCGGCCGGGAAACCGCAACCGAAAGTTTGTATCGTCACATTCGTAGACTAGACTAAGACTGCAGCTTGAAATTCGGCGAGCGTGCACTCGGTCGCGATTCCCAAATGATCGTCTCTTATCCTGTGTGACCGGGCATGATTGCCAACGAGGCCACCTTCACCATCGCCCCCGTCGTCAGCGGCATACCGGCGAGCCCGGCCTTGGACGTCTCGGATGCGGGGCAGCGGAAGGTCGCTGCACGGCAGTGTGTTGACATATCCCTGGTCATGCCGACCGTGCTCTGGTCAGGCACTTTTGACCACTGCGGGCGGAGACTGGTTTCTCTGATCGCACAGGCGACGCCCGCCGTGGAGGTCGTGTTCTTGTTGGACGGCGACGCTCCGCCCGCGCCGGCCTGGACGGCACACCCCGCCGTCACCGTGTTGAAAACCGGGGTTCGGTCGGGGCCGGCAACCGCCCGCAATCGCGCGGCGCATGTGGCTTCCGGGAGGGTTCTTTTGTTCGTGGATTCCGACGTCGAACTCGCCGACGATGCGATCGACCGCGTTCACGCCGCATTCGAGGCCGATCCTGATCTTGTCGGCCTGTTCGGCAGCTACGACGACGAGCCGTTGGAAAACGGGGCGGTGAGTGCTTTTCGAAATCTGCTCCATCACCACACGCACATGGGTCATCGCGGGAGTGCCGACACCTTCTGGGCTGGCTGTGGGGCTATCCGCACGGCAGAATTCCTCGACCTTGGCGGATTCGACGAGAACTACTCCGTGCCCTGCGTGGAAGACATCGAATTGGGCATGCGGATCGCCGCCGGCGGCGGCAAGATCCTGCTGGATCCCGAAGTGCGGTGCAAGCACTTCAAGCGATGGACGCTGGGCTCGATGGTCTTCACCGACATTGTGTGCCGCGCCAAGCCGTGGACGCAGCTCATCGTGAACAGGAGCCATATGCCAGCGGTGCTCAACATCGATTGGCGTGCACGCCTCAGCGGCATCTGTTCGGTGCTTGTGCTTCTCTGCTTCGCTGCATCGCTCGTTTCATCCTGGGCGATCTTGGGCGCGTTGGCTTGCACCCTGGCCGTGATCACGATGAATGCCGACTTCTACCGGCTATGCGTGAAAAAGAGAGGCGTGCGATTCGCTCCTTCGGCATTCGCCCTCCACTGGCTGTACTTTGTCTACTCCTCCCTGACCTTCGGAGTGGTCGCCGTTCACGCACTCGTGCTTGGCCTCCGCCGATCGATGGCACGTTCGCGCGTTCCTTCCATCACGTGATCGCCGGGCGTCACAGAAGCGACTTCGATCGCGGCCCGTCGAGTCGGTCGCATGTCCGCTGGCGCGATGTGTCGGCATGGGCTGGGTTCGTATTCCTCGCTCTGCTGGCGATCGCCGCCGTCTCGAAGGGCATCGGACAGGCCTGGGTGCACCACGGCGACTTCGACATGCAGTCGCGATTGAGCGAATACGAATGGTTTCGCCAGGGCGTGTATCCGAATCGTGCGGTGGCGGGGAAAGCGGCTCCACCGGGATTGCCGTTCACCGTCTACCCTCCGTATGCGCTGCCGATGTTCGCCTGCTTCTTCGAACCGGGCGGCCGGCTTCAGGGCAGGATACTCGTCGAACTTTTCTCGTTGGCATCCCTGTTGGTCATGGGTGTGTACGGTCTGCGCGAGCTGAAAGCCGCGGGACCTGCCATGGCCGCGGTGGGAGGCATCGCCGGGGCGGCGATCCTGGGCAACAGCACCGCATTGGCCCTGGGGCAATTCTCGATCGTCTCCGCCGGCCTCGTCGTTCAACAGATGATCTTCCTCGCAAACAATCGCCCGCTCGCCGCCGGTTTGTGTTGGTCGCTTGCCATGCTCAAACCCCAGATCGCGCTCGCTTTCGCCTGCCTTTTTCTGGTGAAAGGGCAATGGCGAGGGCTTGTGTTCGGCATCTTGATACTTGCCGGACTCAGCCTATTCGCCTGCTGGTGGACCGACGTGTCACCGGCGCGCCTGATCCATCACTGGATGTTCCGCATGCCGATGGCCTTCTCCGACAACGCATCGATGAGCGGCCCGGGATACTTTGCCGATCAGATTGGACTGAGCCCGCGTATCGCACAGTTTCTGGCCCTGTCGCTCCTGGGGGGCTGCGTTGTTCTGATCTGGTGGCTGGCGCCAGTCCGCGTCGGACATTCTGTCCAACTGCACGTTGCCGGCGTCTGCGGCGTCCTCGGACAGCTGCTGTTCTACCACCGACACTACGACAACATCATGCTGTTTCCAACGCTGATCAGCATGCTGGCCGTGGCTGCGACGGCACCGTCGTGGATCACCATCGGTGCCGCGGTTTTGATGGGAATAACGGTCTGGCTTCCCCAACGGATGATCGAAAAGGTGCCGGGCCATCAGCTGCTCCTGGTGCTGATCTGGTCGGGAGTGGCAGCAGTGCTGTTGGCGGCCATCCGGCGACGCCTGCGTTGCCAGCAGGCCTGACCAACTGATAAGGCCATGCCCCCAGAGCCGCGGATTTTTGCGGAAAATGGAACCGCTGGGGCAACTTTCTGTGTCGGAGCATGTGCGATTTTCCGGCCACCAGATCGCTCGCCTTCGCTCCCGGCAGCGACCGCTGCTTTGTCACGGACTCATCACGATCTACGACGCCCTGCACTCGCAGTGCGCCGAGCGACAGGGATGTGGCCGCATCATCACCTACAATACGTCCGATTTCGAGCGACTGAAGCCATCGGGCATCGAGATCTCGACGCCGTGACAGTCGGCGCCGCTCGGCCGCGTCGCCGGGTGCGTGCTGAGAACGCGACGTATTCCTGGGGCCCCGCCATGCTTGCCGTCGGCATAGGGGGCCGGAGCGGAGATGCAGGCGGCCTTTCAGGATGGGACGCTGATTCCCTCGCTGGTGCGTCGGGCTTGGATTGGAAAGGCCTCGAGTTGCCGCATGCTGGTCTTCCCGATGCAGATGTCGAGCATCCGGCCAAACCGGCGGAAAATGCTCTCCTGCCGGTAGGGGAGGCCGAACTCCAGGCAGGCCGCCTTCACGCGTGGCTGAATCAGACAATACTGCCGCATCGGCAGATCGGGGACGAGATGGTGCTCGATCTGGTAGTTGAGCCAGATGCTCAGGTAGTCGACAAGCTCCGTGCCGCAGCCGTAGTTGGCCGAGCCCAGCACCGTGGTGACGTAAAACTCATCTTTACGGCGGTAGTGGAACCGGAAGCGGTAGAGGTCGTCGGCGGTGTGGTTGGGGCCGATCACGAGAAAGGCATGGGCGTTGGTGATCGCCTCGGCCAGGAGCTTGTTGATGAGAACTGCCCACGCCGCAGCCGAGCCGAGCGGCAGGAAGAGGAGCGGCACGACCACGAAGTGCCAGGTGGCGTAGGAGGCATAGCAACGCAGCCACAGCTGCCGCACCGCCGGCCGCCGGAAGTCGAGGACGTTGCCCACGGAGATCACGGCCACTGAGAGCTTCTTCGACCGGCGGCCGCCGTCATGGTGCATCATGGCGAGCGCATTGGGTGCGTAGTAGATGATCTTCCAGGAGCAGGCCACGATCGCCACGATTCCATACTTGAGAAACACCGGGATTCGCAGGCTGCGGAGGAATTCCAGGTGTCGTTCAACGACGTCGGGGTCGCCGTCTTCGCCGGTGTGGTAGTGGTGAAGGACGTTGTGTTCGTGGTCCCAGGCATCTGGGAGGAGCCAGTCGAACCAGTCGATATACCGCCGCCAGCCGCGGGCGAAGACCTTGCTGGTGTAGCGGCCGGGAATGCCGGGCACGCGGTCGTAGCCGCGGTGGAGGATGTGATGGGCGAGCAGCCAGCGGGTGAACTGGCCGAGGCTGAGCAGGAAGGCACTGAGTGGATTGGGGATGATCCAGGCAGTGGCATAGCCCAGGAGCGTGGCCACGCGACCGTAGCGTTCGATCCGCTGCAGGTGCCTGAAGTCGGCGGGACCGATATTCGCATAGGCCTCGGCCTTCAGCCGGTCGATAGCGGAAGTGAAACCGGCGAGGTCGAGGTCGCCGAGTTTGTTCAGATTCGCCGTGTCGAGGGTTGCGTTCATGCGGCTGGACCGGGAGTATGACCCGGCCGAATGGATCCATGCCGTACCGAGGACTGCCAATTAGACTAGGCAATCCGCCGCCAGGCGACCACCGGCTCGCATCTGGCCCGTTGTACGGCCGTCCAAAGCCTCTCACTGAGAAGCTGGCGTCATTCATGTGGGCAGGTCAGGAGGGAGGCTGATGACAGTGAGCACGATCAGGAACGCGATCGCCATTCCCCCTCCCCCCGCTGAGCCGCGACCGGACTTTGTTTCGCGAGATGAGGCATTCAACGCCGGGAAGGACTTGCAAGTCAAAGTACCGCACGCACTCCATGCCGAGTGGCGGCCCTCCGGCCAGCCGCGTGATCCTGTCAGCATTCTCGAGGAATCCAACCGGGACCGCGTCGCCGAACTGATACCCATTCGTTATGGGCGCATGGTCCGGAGTCCTTTCACGTTTCTCCGCGGGTCAGCCGGGCTGATGGCGGCTGACCTGGCGGCGACCCCGGTCAGCGGCATACGGGTCCAGGCCTGTGGGGATTGCCATCTGCTCAACTTTGGCTTCTTTGGCTCGCCGGAGCGGAATCTGATCTTCGATATCAATGACTTTGACGAGACACTCCCGGCGCCCTGGGAGTGGGATATCAAGCGCCTTGCCGTGAGCTTTGCCGTGGCCGCGCGGGATAACGACATTGCCGACACGACCGCGGCAGCCATCCGCTGCGCCCGCGCCTACCGAGAGGGGCTGCGTGACTTTTCGAAAAAGAGTCCACTCGAGACGATGTACGCGCGGCTGGATGGGCACACCTTGATCGACATGGCCACTGATGCCAAGGACAGGAAACGCCATGCCAAATACGTCGACAAGGCTCGGCAGCGGTTGGGCGAGCAGATCGTGCCACAAATTACCGACGTGGTAGGCGGACGCCATCGCCTCATCGATCAGCCACCGCTGATTTGCCATGCCACTGCCGCATTGCATGACGCCGACGTGGCCGCGGCACTCGAATCGTATCGCCTGTCTCTGCCGGATGAACTGCATGGGCTGCTGGACCGCTACCGCCTGGAGGACACCGCCATCAAGGTGGTTGGCATCGGCAGCGTGGGCACCCGCACCTATATCGGCCTGTTTTTCTCCCGCGACAATCACCCGCTCCTTCTCCAGTTCAAGGAAGCCAGGCCGTCGGTGCTCGAGCCGTATGCGGGTAAGAGTCGGTACGAGAATCAGGGACAGCGAGTGGTCGTGGGGCAACGCCTCATGCAGGCATCCAGCGATATTTTTCTCGGCTGGACGCGGAGCCGGCTGGGCCACGATTACTTTGGGCGTCAGTTACGGGATATGAAATTTTCCCTACCGGTCGATGGCTATGGGGCCAGGGAACTCAAGCACTACGCCAAGGTCTGCGGCTGGGTTCTGGCCCGCGCCCATGCCAAGTCCGGCGATGCGGCCATGATCAGTGGTTATCTGGGCAAATCCGCCCAATTCGACCTGGCCATCGGCGCATTTGCTGAAGCGTATGCCGACCAGAACGAGCGTGACCATGCGGCGCTGGTGGCGGCCGTCAAAGCCGGGCGTGTCGAAGCACTGATCGAAGGAGATCTCTGAGGGTGGCGGCGTGTGGTAATCTCTTGCGTCGACAGTCCGCGTCCCGGCAGCCCGCTGGGCAGCGGTGCTGGAACCAAACCGCAGAGAACCAAAGGCCTCAACCCCATGAAAGACCCAACCGTCCGCGGCGTCGTCCACCTGATCGAAGAGACCAAGAGCTTCGGGCAAAAGGGCTTTCGCAAACGCCTGGTGGTGCTCGAGCAGTCCAAGGGCACGTTCACCAATTTCATTCCCGTCGAGTTCGTGAAGGATGGCTGCGACGCGGTGGACGACCTGGCCGTAGGAGAAGAGATCGAGGTGACCTACCGACTCAGCGGACGCCGCTGGCAGAAGGATGAGGCCAGTGAGGCCAAATATTTCCTGAGTGCCGAGGGCCTCTCGTTCAAACAGTTGTCCGGGGGCGGGCGGGCTTCTGACGGCCCGGAAGACAGCGTCGACCCCAACAACGCCTTTGCCGAGGCCGGTGACGATGACGTGCCGTTTTGAGGCGACCTTCCCCGATCTCCCGTTCACCGTGTGAACCGTCGCCTGCGGCTGCGGCTATCCGCGGGTGAAGGCTGGCTGCTTTTGCCGCCCGCGGTGCTCGACCAGGCCGATCGCGGCCGCGACGAGGGGGAGCACGCTGCCAATACCGGCGGAATCGATCAAGGGCCCCGCAGAATCGCCGGCGCGAAGGTCGCGTCGTCCAGATTCGGGTTGAGCGTCACGTTCGTGTAGGTGAATTCTGCCGTTAACGGCGGCTCTTGGCCGGGCGTTTCCGGCCAGTCATACACGTCAAAACGCACCGGCACGTGCAGTTCGGAATCGATCGTCATGCTGGCGCTGTAAAACTGCAGGCCGTCGCGGCGGCGCGGGTGCGTGATCCGCAGCATCTGGCAGGGGCGACTGTTGATGGTCGCGGTCGTGATGTGCTCGACGATCGTGTTATCGCCGGATGGGTCGGCTACGACATCCTGCTGCAGGGTGCGGATCGTCCGGTCGAGCAGATGCGAGAACCCGATCTCGTTGATCGGCATGAGGCTCTCCCGCTTGACGCTCTCGCCAAACGGATCGACGCCCATGACGACGTAGCCGAAACGTCTTCCGCCCTTGCGGACCAGCAGTTTGTTGTCGTTCTGGCCGGCGACAAACAAGGCTCTCCGCCCTTCGACGTGGGAGGGGCCGAGAAACTCGAGCAGCACGCTGAGCGGCTGCGTCTCCTGCCCGCCCGCAGAGGTTTGTTCACGGACACGCATGTCGATGAAGTAGTAGTCCTGCAACTCGCCTTCGATCCGCTCACGCTTCGTGACCCGGCAGGTGAAGTCGCGCACGGCCTGCTGCAGGTAGGCTCGCTCTTCGTGGGCGAATTTCAACACCCGAGCGAGTGGATGGTCTGCCACCGGCCGTGGGCTGGCAACGGCCGATCGAAAGGCTTCGACTTGCGTGGCTGAGGTTGGCGTGGCTGAAGTCGGCGTGGTGGCGGCGGTGCCGGCCTGCTGGGCATGAACGCCTTGGAGTCCAAAAAAGATCCCGCTGAGCATCAGCAGGACCGCCACACCTGTGCCAAGCCATCGTTGGGACATGACATGATCCTTCGAGCAGGGACCCCGAACGATTCAATCATACCAATCCGTGATTGAGTTCCTAGAAAAATCAGCGGAGACGCTCTAACCGCCTGCGAACCTGCTGCCACCCCATCGCCGGATCGGCTGCATCCAAGTCGGCAATGTTCTTCTTGCGCAAACTACCCATATTTGGTGGCTGGCACCTTTTTCAGCTCGGCAAGCGTCTAGACCACGAGAATACGTGACGGCAGGCCGTGGCCACTGGCAACAATGCCGCCGTCTGGGCTATCCTTCCTCCACGTATTCACTCACAGGGGAAAACCATGGGCTTTCATCAGACCGCAAAGCATCGCACAGGCAAGCACTCCCATCACCAGATCGGGCTCGTCCGCGGGCAGTTCGGCGACATCCCCGAAGACAACTGGCTCGACTTCCTGGCAGCAAGCGGCTTCGACGGCTGGGAAGAGGCCGCCTGGGAGCTCGACCTCGCCCAGTGCGACACCGACGCGGGTGCCGAGGCCTACGCCAAGTCGCGGGTCGCGAAGGCGAAAAGCCGCGGCCTCGAAATCTTCACCGTCGCCACGCACCTACAGGGGCAGGCCCTGGGCGACGAGCCGTCGGCGAAGACGCTGCAATTCATCGGCGGCGAGCCGGTGAAGGCCTACGTCGCCTGGCGAAAGGCCGGCAACGAACCGCCGCGGACCAACCCCTACTTTGTGCCTGATGACGTCGGGAAGATGATCCACGACAAGGCCCGCACCGACCTTGTCCGCTCCGTCCGCCTGGCCCACTATCTCGGCACACTCCAGGACCGCAAGGTCGCCGTGCCGGGCTTCGTCGGCTCCCCCGCCCATTGCTGGAGCCACTGGTTCGAGTTTCCGCCGCGGCCGCGGGCGATCGGCGGCTGCCCGATCCCCGAAGTGCTCGACGTGAGCCTCGAACTCCTCGTCGAGCGGTTCGCGCCGGTCTTCGACGCCTGCCGGAAGTATGGCGTGACCTTCGACCTCGAGTGCCATCCCGGCGAGCGGGCGATGGGCGACATCGAGTCGGCCGGCGACTACCTGCGGTTTCTGGGCAAAGCCGGCTACGGCACCGACGTGGTCGGCTTCAACCTCGACCCCAGCCACATGGTCTGGCAGGGAGTCTGCCCGATCGCCTTCATCCGCGAGTATGCCGATGCGATCCATTCGGCACACATCAAGGGTGTGCAGGTGATCGACGGCCCGACTCGGGCGGGCCGCCTGGGCGGCCACCGGCCGATGGGCAGCAAACTCAACGGCTGGAACTTCGTCACCGCCGGCAGCCGTCGGGATGCCGTGGATGTCGAGGAGGTGATCGTCGAGTTGAATCGCTCCGGCTACAGCGGCGCGATCAACATCGAGTGGGAGGACAACGACGCGGAGAAGCGGGCGGGCGCCGTGGCGGCACTGCGTGCCCTCCACGCCTCCGACCTGCCACCCGCCACCGGCCGGCACGACGACACGCTCAAGGCATGAGACATGACGCGAGGCTCGTGTTCGAGGACCGTCGTCCCTCTGCTTTATCGCCCGCGAGCATCGGCAACGAGGCCTGGCTGTCAGGCCGTCGAAACCGATGCCGGGCTTACCCTGATAGGGCGGCTCCTGACCAATGAGCGATCCACTCCTGCATCTGGGACGGCACCTGCGTCTCGACGACAACCCCTTGCTCGCCTCCGCTGCGGCCACACGCGAGCGATTGCTCCCGGTGTTTGCGCTCGACCCATCGATCATGCGGGGGCCGCACCAGGAGGCGTTTCTCCTCGCCTCGCTCGCAGACCTGCAATCGTCCTTGCGAGCACGGGGCTCCGACTTGTTGCTCCTGCATGAGCCGCCTCCTGCCGATGTGCGCGACCGCTACACGTCGCCCATCCGCATGATCAGCGATGATGATCTGCCATTCGACGCTTCGGAGATGCCGCGGACCTACACACCGTTTCGACAACGCATCGAAGCCGCCAGCGTGCGATCCACCGCACCCATTGCCGCGCCGGACCGCCTGCCGCCTCTTCCAGACGGCGTGGTGTGCCCGACCATCGAGGTTCCTGACGTGGCCATGATCGCGACGGGCGGGCCGTCGTCCGCCATTCGTCACTGGAAGCAGTATCGCGACCGGCGACTACCCGACACCTACAAAGAGACACGCAATGAACTGCTCGGGTGCGATTACTCGAGCAAGCTCTCCCCTTGGCTCGCCTGGGGATGCATCTCTCCGCGACGCATCGCACACGATCTCGTACTCTACGAGGCTGAGTTCGGTGCGAACGACGGCACCTATTGGCTCTGGTTCGAACTCCTGTGGCGGGATTTCTTCTCGCTTCTGGCCGGTCATAAGAGGGGCGACAGAGGCACCGTCGACCCCCACGACATACCGTGGCAGAGGCTTTCGACAGCACGCCTCGGCCACCCGTTCGTCGACGCCGGGCTGCGAGAACTCAACGCCACGGGTTTCCTTGGAAATCGCATGCGACAAATCGTTGCAAGCTACTGCATCAACGAATTGGATTGGCCGTGGACGGTTGGCGAGGCGTACTTTGCTCACCATCTGATCGACTACGACCCGGCCTCGAACGTCGGCAATTGGCGGTACATTGCCGGCCAAGGCGCAGACCCGCGGGGTGGGCGGCGTTTCAACGTCGAAAAGCAGCGAGAGATGTATGACGCGGACGACGCCTACACGCGATTCTGGACAGCTCGGCCTCAGTAGGTCGCAGCGTCGATTACGAAGCGATACTTCACGTCGCCCTTGATCGTCCGCTCGTACGCCTCGTTGATCTTTGCCGCCGGGATCAGTTCGATATCGCAGTAAATCTTCTTCCGAAAGCAGAAGTCGAGCATTTCCTGCGTCTCCGCCACGCCGCCGATCAGCGATCCAGCGAGCCGCTTGCGGCCCATGATGAGGGAGGAGGCCAGCACCTCGCTCGGATCGGGGGAGGCGCCGACGAGCACCATCGTGGCGTCATTCTTGAGCGTGTTGAGATACGGCGTGAAGTCGTGCCTGGCCGACACCGTGTCGATGATGAAGTCGAGCGTGCCCGTCAGCGGCTCAAAGTTCGCCGGCTTCGTGCTGAGCACGAAGGCACTGGCCCCGAGTTTCTTGGCATCGCGTTCCTTGCCGGGCGACCTGCTGAAGACCGTGACGGTTGCCCCCATCGCCCGCGCGATCTTCACCGCCATGTGGCCGAGACCGCCGATCCCGACCACGCCCACGCGGCTGCCCTTGCCGATCTTGCATCGCTTGAGGGGCGAATACGTGGTGATGCCGGCACACAAGAGCGGCGCGACACGAGCAAGCGGAACGCCCTTCTTGATCCGCAGGGCATATTTCTCCCTGACGACGATGTGGGTGGAGTAGCCGCCCTGCGTGGGCGTCTTCCCATCCAGCTCAGTGCTGTTGTAGGTGAACGCAATATGCTTCTGGCAGAACTGCTCCTCGCTGGCCCGGCACGGTTTGCACGTGCCGCAGGAATCGACCAGGCAGCCGACACCCGCAAGGTCGCCGACCTTGAAGCCCCGAACCTTCTTTCCCGTGGCGACGACCGTGCCGACGATTTCATGCCCCGGCACGCACGGGTAGGCGGTCGGCCCCCACTCCGCCCGGGCGGTGTGAATGTCGGAGTGGCAGATGCCGCAGTAGGCGATCTCGACGACGATGTCGTCCGGCCGGGGATCGCGGCGTTCGAGGCGAAACGGCTGCAACGGCTTGGTCGCCGAAAGGGCTGCGTAGGCTTTCGAGGAAATCATGTGTCGTCCGTGTGGGGCGTTGGATGGGGCGTTGGGGAAACGAAGAACCGGAGATCAATGGACATGGGGATGCGAGTGCGGCCCAAGTTTACCGACGAATCTCTTGCCCGACACCTCAACGTTGAGCCGGCCCGTCGTGCCTTTCGCATCAATCGCCTTGCACATCGGCTCACTCGTGCAGCCGAACGCCGAACACCTGCCCTCGGGATCGGCCGGCTGGGGCATGGACACAAGCGGAAACTGCTGCGGCTTGCCGCCCACCAGCAGGTTGAGCGTGAGCTGCTTGGCCTCGATCGCAACGGCATCCTTGGCCGCCCCGTCGAGGATATAGATCGTGATCGTGTTGGTGGCATCGTCATGCACCAGCTCCGCGTGGTAGTCCTCCCTGCCGAGTTCGATCAGCGTGCCATGGTGCGGCCCTTCGCTCGGGTGCGCATGGGCATGCCCGCCATTCTGAGCCTTGGGCTGGGCCGCCACGGCCGAAACGCTTCCCGTCCCGAACACCACAGCCAGTGCTATCGCAGCGAGCCCGCACACACGTTTTATCAGTCGCATCGCATCCTCCTTTGTTTTCAACAACACACCGGTCACTCCACCGCCAATTCGTCATGATCCGCTGCCGCCATCTGCTTCTCGGCCTGCGCCCGTCCAAAGCACCAGAAGAGCGCCGGATGGACGAAGAAATCGAGCAGTGTGGAGCTGATCAACCCGCCGAGGATCACCGTCGCGACGGGATAGAGGATCTCCTTGCCCGGCTCACCGGCAGCCAGCACCAGAGGAATGAGGGCGATACCCGCCGTCAGCGCGGTCATCAGCATGGGTGCCACCCGTTCCCGGCCCGCACGCTCCACCATCTCAGGCGTGAACCGCTCTCCCTCGTGTCGCACGAGGTGCAGATAGTGCGCGATGAGCAAGATCCCGTTGCGGGATGCGATTCCTGAAAGGGAGATGAATCCCACCATGCTGGCGACAGTCAGCGACTGGCGGGTGAGCACGAGCGCCGCCACTGATCCAATCGCGGCCATCGGCAGCGCCGCGAGCACCTGCAGGGCGAGGTTGGTCGACCTGAAGAGCGTGTAGAGGGCAAGGAACATGCCCGCCAGCGATACGAGGCTCAAAATGCCGATCATCCGCGTCGCCTGCCGCTGGCTCTCGAACTGGCCGCCGTATTCCAGGAAATAGCCCGTCGGCAACATCGCCTGGATGGGGGCGAGCCGCTCCTGAATGTCGAGCACGACGCCATTCAAGTCGCGGCCGGCCGTATTGCACTGGATGATGATCCGCCGGCGGACGTTCTCCCGGTTGATCGTGTTGGGGCCGCTTCCCTGAACGACGTCGGCCACGGTCTCGAGCGGCACGCGCCCCCCCGCCTTGAGGTTGATGGAGAGCCGGCGAAGGGCATCCACGTCGACCCGATAGGCATCGTCGAGCCGCACGACAAGATCGAACTTTCGCTCCCCCTGCACGATTTCCGAGACGGTTTTCCCGTTCATCGCCGTCTCGACAAACTCGTTGATCTCGTCGGCGGTCAGGCCATACTGCATGAGCTTGTCCCGCTTGAGCCTGATCTGGAGCTGGGGGATCTCGGTCTGCTGCTCGACCATGAGATCCTTGACGCCGGGCACGCCAGCGATGGCAGCCTTCATCTGCTCGGCGGTGCGGCGGAGCACGTCGAGGTCGTCGCCGTAGAGTTTGATGCCCACCTGAGCCTTCACGCCGGAGAGCATGTGGCTGATGAGATGAGCCAGCGGCTGCTCGACCGACACGACGACGCCGGGCACCTGCGTCAGTTCCTCGCGGAGCTCCTCCAGCACCTCCTCGCGGCCGCGGCCCGAATGCGGGTCGAAACTGATGATGATCTCCGAGGCATTCACCCCCTCGGCATGCTCGTCGAGCTCCGCGCGGCCCGTGCGGCGGCCGAAGTTGAGCACGCCCTTCACGTTCTTGATTCGCTCGTCGACCATTCCGGCGATGGCGTTCGACATCTCCAGCGACGTGCCCGGTGGCAGGAGCACGTTGACCTGCACGCAGCCCTCGTTGAACGGCGGCAGAAAGTCGCGGCCGAGCTGGGTCACCACGCCGATGCTCACGGCCACCGCAGCCGCCACCGCGATCAGGATCGGAGCCGGATAGCGCACGCTGAGCCGGATCGCCCAGCCCGCCAGCGACTTGAGGATCCGCAGCAGCAGCCCGTCGGTGTCGTGGTCCATGAACTTCGCGCTGGGCAGCAGCCAGTACGAGAGCACGGGCGTCACGGTCAACGACACCACCAGCGACGCGAGAATGGAGACGATGTAGGCGATCCCCAGGGGCGTGAAGAGTTTGCCTTCCATGCCTTCGAGCGCGAAGAGCGGCACGAACACCAAGACCACGAGGATCGTGCTGAACACGATCGAATTCCGCACCTCGCTGCTCGCCTCGTAGACCACCCGCAGCGCCGACTTCGGCCGTGGCAGCTGATTGTTCTCGCGGAGTCGCCGGAAGATGTTTTCGACGTCGACGATCGCGTCATCCACGAGCTCACCGATCGCCACCGCCAGCCCACCGAGCGTCATCGTGTTGATCGACATGCCCAGCCATTTGAAGACCAGACCCGTGATCACGATGGAGAGCGGAATAGCGGTGAGCGTGATGAAGGTCGTGCGGAGGTTGAGCAGGAAGAGAAAGAGCACGAGCACCACGAGCACGCCGCCGTCGCGGAGCGCCTCGATCACGTTTCTGATGCTCAGGTCGATGAAGGTCTTCTGTTGATACAGTTCCGGATTGATCCGAATGTCGTCGGGGAGCGATGGACGTAGTTCCTCGACCGCCTTCGTCACCGCATCCGTGAGCCGCCGCGTGTCGGCGCCGGGCTGCTTGGCGATCACGAGCATGACGGCGGGAATGCCGTTGACGGCCGCGTCGCCCCGCTTGACCTGCGCCGCCTCGGCCACGCGGGCCACCTGCCCGAGCACCACCGGCCTGTCGCCGGTGGCCTTGATCACCACCGACGTCAGATCGCCCACCGACTGGATTCGGCCGAGCGATCGCACGAGCAGCTCGTTGCCCCCCTGGTTCAGGTAGCCGCCGGTGGCGTTGGAGTTGCTCGCCTGCACGGCCGCTTCGACCTCCGCGAGGCTGATGCCATACCTCAGGAGCAGCGACGGATCGACGAGCACCTGGAACTGCTTCCGTCCGCCCCCCATCGTGACGACCTGCGCGACGCCGGGAATCGTCAGCAGCCGCTGCCGCACCACCCAGTCGGCCAGCGTGCGGACCTCGATCGGCGGCGTGGCCCCCGTCTCGCTGTACATCCCCACATGCATGATCTGCCCCATGATCGACGAGATCGGGGCGAGCTGAGGCCGAACTCCCTTTGGCATGCGATCGAGGGCCACGGCGATCTTCTCGGCCACGATCTGTCGGTCCACATAGATGTCGGTTCCCCAGCCAAACTCGACGTAGATCACCGACAGACCAACGCCCGACGAGCTCCGCACGGCCTGCACGCCCGTGGCCCCGTTGAGGACCGACTCCAGGGGAAACGTGATCAGTGTCTCGACCTCCTCGGGCGCGAGGCCCGGCGCCTCGGTCATGATGGTCACCCGCGGCCGATTCAAGTCGGGAAAGACGTCGATCGGCAGCCGGTAGAGCGTGTAGCTGCCGTACACCATCACAGCGATCGCCACGACGATCGTGAGCAGCCGGAATCGGAGGGCGTTTTTGATGATTGCGTCGAGCATGAATCGCCTGGGTTGATCGCCTCAATCGTCAGCGGGTTGTCCGGACGGGCGGCGGCATCAGTGGCTGTGGCCTGCGTGCGGGTCGATCGCACCGCCAGACTTGTTTTTGAGCGCGAGCTGGAGCTGCTGCGCGGCCGACAGGGCGACACGTTCGCCAGGAAATAACGCGCCGTCATTCGCGACCACGACCGACTGCGGATCGCGATACTCGACGTGGACGGCCTGCCGGTCGAAGTGGT
>Ga0214919_10004747_pt1 | contig 19651 bp, 8 predicted proteins | sample LL1503_MetaG_FD_177994 | JGI IMG/M metagenome (GOLD analysis project Ga0214919, IMG submission 177994) | Freshwater microbial communities from Lake Lanier, Atlanta, Georgia, United States - LL-1503 | ecosystem: Environmental > Aquatic > Freshwater > Lake | place: USA: Georgia | collected 2015-03-15
CTATTTATGGAAATAATTTAAAAATAGGAAAAGTTACAATACAACATCCTTTTATTTCTCTCGGATCTGGTACTAATGATACAATAGCTTATTCATTAAATGGTTATAATTGGATAGGTTTAGGTAAATCAATATTTAGTACACAAGGAAATCATGCATTTTGGAATGGAAGTAAAATAGTAGCGGTTGGATCTGGAACAAATACTTTAGCATATAGTAATAATTTTAATAATTGGTATGGTTTAGGTTCAACAATATTTTCTACATCAGGTAATGGAATATCATGGGATGGTTATAAATTTATAGCAGTTGGTTCTGGAACAAATACATTAGCATATTCATTTGATGGTATTTCATGGTATGGATTAGGAACGACACTTTTTGCAAGTTCAGGAAATGCTATATCATTTGGAGGAAATATATATGTTTCGACAGGTTCTGGTTCTAATAGTATTGGTTATTCAAGTGATGGAACATCATGGACAGGAATAGGTGTTACAATATTTTCAACCGCGGGAAATGCAGTTGCATTTAATGGAAATCAATGGGTTGCAGTTGGTTCTGGAACAAATACTATAATTTATAGTAATGATGGAATAAATTGGACAGGATTAGGAATAACATTATTTTCAACCGCGGGATATGGAATTGCATGGGGTAATACATTATGGGTTTCAGTTGGTTCTGGAACAAATGTTGTATTATATAGTAGTAATGGAAGTACTTGGACTTCAGTAATCACCACAACATTAACAACAGGATATGATATTGCATGGAATGGAAATGTTTTTGTATCTACGGGAAGTGGAACTAATCAAATAGAATATTCATATAATGGAACAGTATGGTATGTAGGAAATAATGGTATTTTTACAACAGCATATGGAGTTTCAAGTAATGTTGTTGGACCCTATGTACAAAATTCCCAAATAGTTTTAGATAATAATGGAATTGAACAAACAAATCAATTAGATGTTTATAGTGAAAATTATTCATTTGGTTTTAACAATTTTTCAGTAAGTATAAAATCAGATGTATTGAATTAAATGAAAAAAATATATTTATTAGAATTTTAAACTATATAGTAGTTTAAAATAATTATAAGAAGAATATGGTTAAATAAATTTTGGAACAAAACTAATATTATCTTCTGAATATTCTTCATTTAGTTTAGATTCAACTAAATATTTAATATTTTGTTCAATTTCTTTTTTATTTGATAAATATTTTTTACTAATAGTTCTTTCCTTATGTTTTTTTTCGTCAAATAATTTTTTTGTACGATCTTTCAATATTATTTGTAGGTTCTGTATTTGGGTTTCGATTACACGTTTTTCAATGACGAACCAACTATCTAATTCTTTCAATTCTTTTTCATAATTATTTTTTAATTCTTTTTCTTGTATAATATAATTTTTAATGTTATAATCCACGTTATTACTTTCCATTTTTTATATATATGAATGACTTGTGTTTACAATTACAAAAAAGAGTTTTTAAATTCAGTTTTTCATTTCAACTTTAATTCTTTTATAATGTCTAACCATAGTTCTTTTTTAGACCATAAATTGTATTTTTCCCATGCTTTTTTAAACATATTTTTGGAAGCTTGTAATAGATGTTAAAAATGAAATAAAAAAATACTTATTTTATTTGAACACAAATACAACTTTGTAAACAAAAAATTGTGAAAATTCTTATTATTTTGTGAAATTTTATGAAATTTTTAATTTATAGATTATATTTTACATACCCTGAAACTTTTAGAATTTTCAATTTTTTTGAAAAGTTTGAAATAAAAAAATGAAAAATATTTTGTTAAAACCAATTTGATGTAAATATAAAATATGGAAGATGATGATAAAACAACTATTAAATACCAAAATGAATTAAGGAAAATAAAAATAGAACCAAATTCCGGAAAATTACGAAGAGAAACTTCACATCCATTTACATGTTCAGATGTAGATTGCGACAAATCTGGTATTAAAAGTATAATAAATTTACTTGATAATCAGTTATGTGAAGATTGTAATCAAAAAAATAGAGTTAAATCTCGAACCAAATTATGTCTATATGATACACATCCGAAATTAAGAGATGAATATATAGGTTCTAATAAAGATGAAAAAGATAAAAATAAAATGATGGAAGAAATGAAAACAAAAACAAAAGGAATGGACTTGTCAGTTTGGTGGTGTTGTTTAGAAAAAAAACATTTATACTATTCCTCTATTTCTAGTAGATCTCGTCCTAATAGACCTTCAGGTTGTATATACTGTAATGGAGGAACTAATAAAGTAATGGAAGAAGATTCTCTATATTATACAAATCCAGAATTAAGAAATGAATATATAGGTTCTAATGAAGATGAAACAGATAAAGATAAAATGATGGAAGAAATGAAAAAATACTCTAAATATTCAGAAGCTTCAATGTATTGGAAATGTTCGAAATATAAATGTCATATCTATAAAAGTAATATTAAAGATAGAACAGTTATTAAAAAGAATGGACGTTCACCGGGTTGTCCTTATTGTTGTTTTCCATCAAAAAAAATATGTGATTGTGGAAAGTGTGATAGTCGTAGTGTTTACTATACTCATCCTCATTTGATAGAAGAATGTAAAAATCTGGAAATACTTAAAAAACATACATACGGTAGCAGTAAAGAAATTAAATGTATATGCAAAGATTGTAAACAAGAATGGACAACTCAAATAAATATAAGAACTAGAGGAAGTGGATGTCCTAGTTGTTTAAACAAAACTGAAATGAAAGTTTTAAAATATTTGGAAGGGTTAGGATATAATAATATAATACAAGGTCATAATAAAATTAAATTTGATTGGTGTATGAATGAAGAAACAGGTCAAAAATTTATGTATGATATATTAATTAATGATCACCATATTATATTAGAACTTGACGGTCTTCAACATTTTTTTTATGTTAAATACTATAAAAATGATATTGAAGAAAATATCAACAGAGATGTTTATAAAATGATAAAAGCAAAGGAAAATAATTATAGCGTAATTCGTTTATATCAAGAAGATGTTTGGAAAGATAAAAATAATTGGAAAGAATGGTTAACTGAAAAAATAGAATTTATTATAAAAAATAAAGAATGTTTCGTAATTTTTCCAGATAAAAAAGAATACGATAAACACAAAGAATTATATAATATATTATCTGTTTCTGACAATATTAAAGATGATTCTCAATATAGTTTGAAAGAAGATGATCGGACAGTTATATAAAAATATAGTAGTGTAGAAATTTATAAAATACAAACATGTCATTATTAGAAAGAAAATTGATTAAATTTGAACAATTTAATGTAATATTAAAATTTTAAACTATTATAGTTTAAAATATTTATATTTGGAAACATTTGTATATGACAACATTAAAAAATTTTAAAATTTTTCTAAAATGTAAAGCTTACGCCTAAACATTGTCTCATATGATTTTCCTTTTTCCAGTAATCAGATATTTCACTCGGATCCAGTTTAGATGCAAAATGTTCCGACGCTTCAAGATAAATTTTTACAAAGAATGGATGACCAAAAAAACATTTTTTCGAATTATATGGTTCATTTTTACTAGAATCAAGTTCTACGTCATTGAATATTTTATAAAATTTTGTTAAAACTATATGTTTATCTTTTAATGTTACATTGTGGAGTACTAAAATTGATCGATTTAGAAGATGAAGTTTAAACCAATTAATCGTGTTTATATCATATGGGTTGGCCCTTTTAGCCACATGTACTGATGCTATATCAAGAATTGAATCAAATTTTTCAAATGATATGTCATAGAATAGAAAAATAGATATATTCGCATTGATAAGGCCGTGATTAGATATCATTTTACTAAAAAGATCTTTATCATAATTGTAAATATCAATAAAATTTTTAGTAACAAATCCAAGTGTATTTTCACCAGTATTACAACAATCTTCGATCCATTTAAAGGACAAAGATACTTTTTTATTAATATCTTTTTGGTTTTTAATCGTATTCTCGCAAAGATCAACTATATTTTCTAACATTTTTTGATTATCTTCAAACATTTTTGTTAGTAATATTTGGTTTTCAATATCTTTTTTTTTGTAATAAGAAATTTCATCATCTAATTTCTTAATTTTTTCCATCAATAATTCCTGAAAATAACTTTCAGAATCTTTATATTCTGGAAACAAACTATTTATAAAATCTCTTGTAGACATTTTGTTTTTTTGTTTTAAATTGAAAATATTTTCAATTTTTTAGATTTGAAAATGATGTTTTTTATGTTTTTAATACAAAGAATCATAAACAACGAATATTTAAAATTAAATGATGATATTAAATATTATTTAGATAATGATACTGAATGAAAAATGTAATATTAGAATTTTAAACTACTATAGTTTAAAATATTTATATTTGGAAACATTTGTATATGAAAACATTCAAAAATTTAAAAAATAGAAAATTTTAGAAATTTTTAAATTTTTTTAAAAATGGTGTCATAAGAAAAATGTTCAACACACACACACAACTTTTTAAACATTTTTAAACATATTTTATCAAGGTGTTAAACAAGTGTACTTCACAAACTTAAAAATTAAAGGTGTAAATGAGTCTTAACATATTGAAAAAAACATGGTTTTACCATAAACAATTGTGGCATTTTTATGTTTTTAATATAAAGAATCATAAACACGAATATTTTAAATTAAATGATATTAGATATTATTTAGATATCGAAAACTGAAAATTAGAATTTTAAACTAGTATAGTTTAAAATATTTATATTTGGAAACATTTGTATGTAACAACATTAGAAAATTTAAAAAAATAGAAAATTTTAGAAATTTTTAAATTTTTTTTAAATGGTGGTCATAAGAAAAATGTTCAACACACACACACAACATTTTAAACATTTTAAACATATTTTTGAAAGCTTGTAATAGAGGTTCAAACCACAAACTTAAAAATTAAAGGTGTAAATGAGTCTTAACATATTGAAAAAAACATGGTTTTGCCATAAACAATTGTGGTTTTTTATGTTTTTAATTTAAAGAATAACTTGATTATAATAAAAAAGAATGGGACTTAAATGCGATTTTTGTAATAAAGTATTTGAAACTAAACAAACTTTAATTAGACATCAAAAAACTGCGAAATTTTGTTTGAAAATACAAAATAAAGATAATGATATTCATTCAGATAAAACATGCGATTATTGTGATAAAGTCTTTACAAGAAAAGAAAGATTATTGTCACATTTGAAAATTTGTAAAAATAAAAAAAATGAAGATCAGCAAATAAAAAATATTATTGAAAATTATGAGAATAAACTTCAACAAAAAAATGAAATTATAGAAATCTATAAAAAACAGGTAGATGATCTTCAAGATAAACTTCAACAACTTTGTTTTCGCGCGATCGATAAACCTACAAATAAAACAATAAATACTACTACTAATAATAATACTTTGAATTTACAAACATTTTTTCCTCCAGATTTCATATCAAATAAGATTGAAGATAAATTTGGAGATTCTTATTTTCATGATAAAATGAAAGGTATAGCTAAGTTTGTTCATGATCATATAGTAATGTCTGAGGATGGGAAATTATTATATAAATGTTATGATGTTTCTAGAGGAATTTTTAAATATAAAGATGATAAAGGAAATGAAATTAAGGATGTAAAAGCTTTAAAATTAATAAAAATATTACAATCAGATTTAATGAAACAAGCTAATGTATTGTATAAATATTTTGATGAATATTGTGAAGATTTAAATAAGAAATTAAGTTATGATTCAATTTCAGATGATGATAAGGAAGATGCAAGAAAAGAATTGAATACAATGAAAATGTTAAAAAATAAGGCGCTTAATATTGGTTTTGAAATAAATACAATGGAACAGAATAATACATTTAGTAATGAGTTAGCAATTTTAACAAGTTAAAAATCAGATATAATTTTATTTGGTATTTTTCAAATAAAATAAAATAAAAATTTTATATACAATAAAATGATGACATTAGAGACTATTTTAATTTTTATAATTTTATTTATATTTTTTAATTTGATGTATTCCATAATTAATAAAATATTATACAGTAAACAAACTAAAACCTGTAATTGTGATAATAATAAAAAATCTACAAATGAATATGAATTTTACAAAGATGGACATGTTTCTTGTTCAAGAAATTTAAACAATAATTTTTATGATAATTGCAAAAATCATATATTCAATAACTATGAAGATTCTGATGAAGTTCCAGAAAGACTTTCGGTTTATTTATTTATAGAACCAAATGATAAAGTTTTAGAAATTGGTGGAAATATAGGTGGAGTTTCAGCTATAATTGCCGATAAATTAATAAATAGCCAAAATTTAGTAGTCATAGAACCAAGTGATTTAGCTATATTAAAATTAAAAAATTTGAGTGAAAAACATGATTTTAATGTTCACCATGGAGTTATTATTAGTGGAAATGAAAATTTGGAATGTGAATCTAGTGGAGGAAATTATTTTGCTTGTCACCCAGTTGATTATAAAGTTAAAAATAATATAACTTTTACAGAATTACAAGAAAAATACAATATAGTTTTTGATACATTAGTTATAGATTGCGAGGGGTGTTATGAAAATTTTTTTACTGAGGGATTTGAAAAAGGGTGGCTTAGTAATATTAAAAAAATAATAATAGAATGGGATGGAAAAGATTTAGAAGAAATGATATTATCTAAAGGATTTTATTTTATCTCATATTTACCTCACATTCATTTAGAAAAAGGTGTACGTGTTTATTTAAGAAAGTAATTTTTTTCAAAATTTATCTTAAATACCTTGAGTATTAGATATACCTCCAAATTTGTCATTAAGTTCTACAATTTTTGGAATTACAATATATGTTTTGAAAGTAATCGGTAAAATTATATCATATGGTTTTTTTATAGGAAAAAGTTTATTTATTTTTTCTTTAGTCATATTTTTAGGATTAATTAGACAAGCATGTGTACCATAAACACAACTATTTTTTTTAAAAGTATAATATTCTTCATAATAATTATAACCTAAAAATATAATTTCAAAATCTTTTGGGGAATTTTCAATAACGTTTATAATTTTATCTATAAGATCGTCTGGAACTTTTGCATCGTCTTCTAGTATTAAAGTGTAATTATTTGAATCTACTACTTTGTTTAATAAATGAACATGACTTAAAAAACATCCAATTTCACCCTTTTTAAGAGTACAATCTTTTGATATAATATTTTCTTTTTTAAGATTATCAATGTCTAATTTCGAACCATCAACGGCATATGTGTAATCTGGTTTAATATTTAAATATTTTCTTCTTTCTTCATCTTTTTCTAATGAAACTAAATAAATTTTAATATCGTTTTTATTCATACTTATTTTTTAGAATTATAATAATTTTATCTTTAATTTTTTAGAAAAAAATCTATTATTATTTAAAATAAATGAATGGTATACAAACTACGATAATAATAATTTTAGCTGCATTACTTATGGTGGCGTATTATTATTTTTGTCAAACGGATGAAAAGTACGATAATTATTTAACACATCCTTTTTGGTTTGGAATTGATAAGAATGTAGTTATATTATTAGTATTTTGTCAAGTTTTGGCAATTTTTGGATTTATAACAGCTATAGGAAGTTGGCTGTTAAATCCTCCTAAATTTGGATGTCTTAAAGATGATAAATTATTTTATGCATTGTTATTCTTTTTCTTGAGTAATTTTATATGGCCTATTGCAACTAAATATAATCAGTATATATTATCTATATTAGGTATAATTTTGACAGCTGCAGCATCAATATGGTTATTAGCGGGTGCGGTTGAAGAAGAGAATGACAATTTTAAAGTTTATAGAGTAGCAGGTTTATTATGTTTATGTATTGTTACTGTATTATCGGATGGAGTTATTTGGAGTTCAAATTATATAATAAAAAATAAAGAAAAAATTTAAAAATGAATAAATAAAAAAATATGTCATTTTTATTAGATTTAAATTTTTATGCGTCAGTACCAATATGGGTTTATGCATTTTCTGGTTTAGGTTTGATAAATATAACAGTATGTGTTTGTTGTTTGTGTAGAAATAGAAAAAATGTCTTACGTTTAAGAATTAAAGAATTAGAGATGGAATTAAATCAAATAAAAAAACGTGAAAAAGATTTAAAAAGACGTAAAAAAGAATTGGATAAAGAATTTGAAGGTATTATATTAACAAAACCGGCACTTTATTCTGAAATGGCATAAATAATAATAAATATTTAAATTTTTTAAGAAATTTAAATGGTGTTTGATCTATACTTTGATAAAAAAATATCTAAATTTGAATTTAAAGATAAAATACACGAAAAACTTAAAATTTCATTAAATTATATTTTCTAAAATAAAAATTAAATGAGTTTTTTTAAAAAAGTTCAACACGTGAAAGAATATGAAACCATTGAACAAGTGGTATATAAAGTTCTTAGACGTATACCGTTTGCTACGGGTCCAACGGGTCCCGGCTCTATTAGTATAATTGATTCTAATGGGGTTTTAATTAAAACTATAATTCCCGAAACAAATAATAATATTAATATAGGATCAACCGGTTTAGCTTTACATTCATTGAATGGTTACAATTTTGTATTTGATAATAGTGGTTCAATATTTTTGGGGCAAACAGGTGATGTAATTGATATGACATATGGAAGTACTATAGGAAACATTCCACCTGGATCTATTTTAATTAAAGGAACTCTATCTAATCAATCGGATCTTCCAGTTAGTGGAAATAATCCAGGAGATGCATATATTATTCCTCCAGGTAACAATTTATGGGTTTATACATTAAATGATGGATGGGTTGAAATAGGTGATATTTCTGGAAATATGGGATTTACTGGTCCCCAAGGTAATATTGGTTATACTGGTTATATTGGATATTCTGGTTATACAGGTTATACAGGAAAATCTGGAACTACAGGAGTTGTAGGTTATAAAGGGAGAACTGGTCCAAGAGGTTCTCCTTTTTCTCATACGGGTACATATAATTTTAACAATTCTGGTGTTTTATTTCAAAATATTGGACAAAGTTTGTATATAACTGCAACAGGTGGTATGTTTATTCAAAATTTAAAGGAAGGTGTATTTTTTGACACATGTCAGAATTTTGTTTATGATTTATCAACTGGTGAAGTAGCTTCGTCTACTTTAATTGGAGGAACTGGGTATATCGGATATACGGGGTATACTGGATATACGGGGTATACTGGGTATACGGGTTATACTGGACTCACTGGTATAAAAGGTTATTCAGGTTTCTCAGGTTATACTGGTTATACTGGTTATACTGGACTTACAGGACTTACAGGTTATACTGGATTTACAGGTACATCAGGATATACGGGATATACAGGTTTTACGGGTTATACGGGTTTTACAGGAACAACAGGATATACGGGATACTCTGGGTATACAGGTTTTACAGGTTATACGGGATTTACAGGTTTCACTGGGTATACTGGTTTCACAGGTTACACAGGGTATACAGGTGCTCTTGGATATGTAGGTTATTCAGGTTATACAGGATATACAGGTTATACAGGAGTTACAGGTGTTCTTGGATATGTAGGGTACACAGGTTATACGGGATATACGGGATATACAGGTAGAACTGGTGCCACAGGAAGACGAGGTTATACTGGATATAAAGGAGAAACAGGTGTAACAGGACCAATGGGTAAAACTGGATACACTGGTTATACGGGATTTACTGGTTATACGGGATATACTGGACCAATGGGTTATACAGGATATACTGGTTTTACGGGTCCGCAGGGTCCAACAGGATATACAGGTTTCACTGGTTTTACAGGATATACAGGTTTTATTGGACCAACAGGTATTCCTGGTTCAACCACAGGTCCAAGGGGTGCAACGGGTGATTTTTCAGGAAGAGTAGAACAAAATATTATTCCATATACTGATGATGTTTTGAATATAGGAACAAATACAAATAGATTTAAAAATGTTTATAGTAATTATTTTAGTTTGAATGGTAATTTAATTTCATCAACAGGGGCGTGGTCATTACAATTACCTCCACATGCATTGGTAAATAATGTAGATGTTGCTAATTTGTCTTTTAAGGGAACAGTTGCAAGTACAGGTGCATTACCATTAAATCCAACGATTAATGATACTTATTTAATAGGTAAAAATTTATGGTCTTATAGTGAAATACCAAGTGTTTGGACTAATATTGGTCCACTTCAAGGACAACCTGGTAGCCAAGGAGTAACTGGACCCGCAAATGTAGGTGGAACTCAAGGTTTTACAGGAACATCTGGATATGCAGGATATACGGGACCAAGAGGTACTGATTTTTATGGTGGGACAGGTCCAATAGGACAAACTGGATTTACGGGATATACTGGATTTACGGGATATAGAGGTTATACAGGTTATAAGGGATCAACAGGTTTAAAAGGAAGAACAGGTTACACGGGATATTCTGGGTACACTGGGTATACAGGGTATACCGGATTTACGGGGTATACAGGATTCACAGGGTATACCGGATTCACAGGGTATACTGGACACACAGGTTTATTAGGTTATACGGGATATACGGGGTATACTGGGTATACAGGTTTCACCGGATACACTGGGGTTTTAGGATATTTAGGATATTCAGGATATTCAGGATATACTGGGTATACAGGTTTAACAGGGTTCTTAGGATATACAGGTTTTTCAGGATATACCGGATATACCGGATATACTGGTTTTACGGGATATTTAGGATATACAGGGTTTTCAGGTTATACTGGTTATAGTGGGTATACAGGTTTCACGGGGTATACAGGTTTCACTGGGTATACAGGTTTCACGGGATATACTGGGTATACAGGTTTCACAGGGTATACTGGTTTTACAGGGTATACAGGGTATACTGGGTATACGGGATTTACAGGGTATACCGGTTTCACTGGATATACAGGTTTTACGGGATATACAGGGTTTACAGGGTATACGGGATATACTGGTTTCACAGGGTATACTGGATATACAGGGTATACAGGTTTCACAGGGTATACAGGTTTCACGGGGTATACAGGTTTTACGGGATATACAGGATTTACAGGGTATACTGGATATACAGGATATGTAGGTTATACTGGACCTACCGGTGCTGGTCATACAGGTTCAACAGGGTATACAGGTTACACTGGGTATAGTGGATTTACGGGTTATACTGGATATACGGGTTATACAGGTCTAACAGGATACACCGGGTATACAGGATATAGTGGATTTACGGGTTATACGGGTTATACCGGGTATACAGGATACACCGGGTATACAGGATATAGTGGGTATACAGGATATACGGGGTATACAGGGTACACAGGGTTTACAGGTTATACAGGGTTTACAGGGTATACAGGGTTTACGGGTTATACAGGATATACTGGAACAACTGGTTATACAGGACCAACAGGTGCTGGTCATACAGGTTATACTGGGTATACAGGGTATACGGGTTTCACAGGTTTTACGGGATATTCAGGTTATACAGGGTATACAGGGTATACAGGGTATACAGGTTTTACGGGAACAACAGGTTACACAGGATACACGGGTTACACGGGGTACACAGGGTTAACTGGATACACAGGATATACTGGAACAACAGGATACACGGGTTATACGGGGTATACAGGGTACACCGGTTTTACGGGAACAACAGGATACACAGGTTACACAGGGTATACAGGATTAACAGGATATACTGGATTCACGGGATATACAGGAAAAACAGGAACTACGGGATATACTGGATACATGGGAACAACAGGTTATACAGGTTATACAGGATATACTGGGTTAACAGGATATACAGGATATGTTGGATATACAGGTTTCACAGGAAGAACAGGATATACAGGATATACAGGATTAACGGGATACACAGGATTTTTAGGAACAACAGGATATTTTGGACCAACTGGTTATACAGGATTTAAAGGTGTAACAGGATATTTCGGAACAACGGGATATACTGGTAGAACTGGATATACTGGATATTTTGGGTACACTGGATTTATAGGGTCAACAGGATATTTTGGAATAACAGGTTATTTAGGATCAAAAGGTTATACAGGTTTTACTGGAAAGGCAGGGTATACAGGGTATACAGGATATACAGGTTTAACGGGTTTCACTGGTTGTACAGGGTATTCAGGAACAACTGGAAGAACAGGATATACAGGTTACACAGGATTTACAGGAAGAACAGGTTACACAGGGTATCAAGGTTATACAGGATATTTAGGGTATACCGGATATACAGGTTTTACAGGTTATACGGGGTATACAGGAACAACGGGGTATACAGGGTATACAGGTTTTACGGGAACTACAGGTTACACAGGGTATTCAGGGTATACAGGCTATGTAGGATATACAGGTTTCACAGGATATACTGGTAGAACTGGATATACAGGATTATCAGGATACACAGGATTTTTAGGAGTTACAGGATATACTGGGAGAACTGGATACACAGGTAGAACTGGATATACAGGATTTTTAGGATATGTAGGATATGTAGGATACACAGGATTAACAGGTTATACAGGATATACAGGTTTTACAGGATTAACAGGTTATACTGGATATACAGGTTATACAGGATATACCGGGACATCAGGAACAACAGGGTACACAGGGAGAACAGGGTTTACAGGAAGAACAGGTTATACAGGATATACAGGATTCACAGGAAGAACTGGGTATACAGGATATACAGGAACAACAGGTTATACAGGATTTTTAGGAATTACAGGATATACTGGAAGAACTGGATATACAGGATTAACAGGTTATACTGGATTTACAGGGAGAACAGGATATACAGGTTACACAGGAATAACAGGATTAACTGGTTATACTGGATTTACAGGGTATACTGGTAGAACAGGATATACAGGAAGAACGGGATACACAGGATATACTGGATATACTGGTAGAACAGGGTATTCTGGAACAACTGGTTTTACTGGGTATTCTGGATATACTGGGTTTACTGGAAGAACAGGATACACAGGATATACGGGAACAACAGGATATACAGGATTTACAGGTTATACTGGTAGAACAGGATTTACGGGTTACACTGGGTATACAGGGTATACAGGATTTACAGGGTATACAGGAAGAACGGGTTATACAGGAACAACAGGTTATACAGGATTTACAGGGTATACTGGAAGAACAGGTTACACAGGATCTTCTGGTTATACAGGATATCTTGGATATACAGGATTTTTAGGATATAGAGGATACACAGGATATACAGGATACACAGGGTATACAGGGTTCACAGGTTATACAGGTTTCACGGGATATACGGGCTACACAGGAGTCACGGGTGTTCGTGGAGACACAGGAGCAACAGGATATACAGGGTACACAGGATATACTGGACCAAGAGGAATAACAGGATATACAGGAAGAACAGGATACACAGGATACACAGGGTATACAGGTTCTACAGGATCAACAGGGTGTACAGGATACACAGGATATAATGGATTCACAGGATACACAGGTTTTACGGGTATAATTGGATTAACAGGATATACAGGAAATTTAGGATATTCTGGACCAACAGGACCTTCGAATAATACTCCTGGAGGAGATGGTGATATTATTTATGGAACAAATTATTCAGATTATGGTATATGGAGTAATAGAACTAATGCATATTTTCCTGATGGAATAAATGTTCATTTCGGTTCAAATGCATTACAAAATGAAAATACTGGTTCAGGTATTTATAATGTTACAATAGGATATAATTCAGCTCAGTATTCAACTAAATCAAGTTCAATTTTAATAGGAAATAGTGCTGGTAGGTATTTTCAAGGAGCAGAAACAATAGGTATTGGATATAGAAGTGTATTTACTGGTTTGACCAATAATATTTTGGCAATAGGTTCCGAAGCTGGTTATTTAAATAATTCTACGCATTCAATTAATATAGGATATCAAGCAGGTTTTAATAATTCACAACAATCTTGGGTTTCTGTTGGTAGTAGTTTATTAAATTATACTTACTCTTCATATATAATTCCAAATTTAACATCGAATGTGACTTTGTGGTTAAAATCAAGTTCGCTAAATTCGTTATCAAATGGATCATCAATAACAAGTTGGTCATCAGAAATAGGATCATTATTTGCATATTCAGCGGTAAGTAATCCTATTTATAATACAAGTACTTCATTGAATACTGGTGTAGTTCAATTTACAAATCCACAATGTTTAAGAGTTGATAATTTTTCAATGGATGTTGCAACTTATTCAGTATTCATGTTATTTTATCCAATAAATCAGAGTACGGATGGTCCATTCATTGAATTAGGAAAAAATACAAATAGTTTTGATGGATTTTATTTTCATAGTGGTGGAAGTAGTAATAATTATGTTAGATCAACTCCTTGGTACACTAATTATAATGTTGGAAATATTACACAAAGTAATACATGGCAATTAATAGAGGTAGTTCATAATCAAGGATATCAATATTTATATAAAAATGGAGTTTACCTTGGAGGTGGAGGTGGGGGTACTAATTATATAGCTAGTAAAGTTGTTAGTGGTACATTATATATAAATTCTAGATTCGACTCAACAAATGTTACAAATAATTATTTGGCTGAGTTGGTTATTATTAATAAAACTTTATCTGATGCTGAAAGAATTGGAGTAGAAAATGAAATTTTGACAAGATATAATTTAAATAGTTTGTTACCAAATTATAATTCACAAGTTACTGCAAGTTATTCAACCGATGGATTTTCTTGGAATAGTATAATTCCATCTGTATTTTCAGTATCTGGTAATTCAGTAGCTTATGGTAATAATATTTGGATTTCTGTAGGTGAAGGTGCTACGAATACTATAGCATATTCTACAAATTCTTCAACTTGGACAGGACTTGGATCTACAATATTTAGTAGTTGGGGTAATCAAGTAATATTTGCAAATAATATTTTTGTTGCTACTGGAAAAGGATCGTCTAATACTTTAGCGTATAGCAGTACAAGTGGAACTCTATGGACAGGTTTAGGTACCACGATATTTTCTTCGTATGGAAATGGTCTTGTTTGGACGGGAACTTATTTTGTTGCAGTAGGAAGTGGTATATATAATTCAATGGCATATTCATCAAATGGTACAGTTTGGACTGGTCTTGGAAATAGTATTTTTTTTATTGGTAGTAAATTAGAATGGAGTGGAAGCCAATTGGTTGCAAGTGGTTTCTCAAATAATTTAGTAATAACAGTTGGTTCAGGTGCAAATACGATAGCTTATTCAAATTCTTTTAGTAGAGGTAATTATTGGTATGGTTTAGGTACAACAGTTTTTACCAAAAGTGGTAATGCAATAGTTTTTAATGGATCAAATACTTTTGTTGCTGTTGGTTCAGGTACTACTAATACAGTTGCATATACATTAAATTCTGGACAAACTTGGACAGGATTAGGATCAACTATTTTTTCAGTTAGTGGAAATGGAATTGAATGGAATGGAACCTATTTCGTAGCAGTTGGTGACGATGTTTCTAACACTATATATTATTCTCTAAATGGTATAAGTTGGACAGGATTAGGAAAAAGTATTTTTGATGTGGGATCTAATATATTAGCAAATGGTTCAAATATGATTGCCAGTGGTTCTAGTCGAATGTTATATGTTATGGCTGGTTCTGGAACAACAAATACGTTAGCAGTTTCATTTAATGGATTAACATCTTGGTTTGGTTTTGGAACAACTGTATTTTCAAATGTTGGTAATGCAGTAGCATGTAATTCGACTGATTCAATATGGGTTGCTTTAGGTCAAGGTAGAAATACTGTAGCTTATAGTAACAGTGCTTCAATATTATTTTCTTGGACAGGTTTTGGAACAACTATTTTCGGAATAAGTGGAAATGGTATAGTTTGGGCAAATAATAAATTTATTGCAGTGGGTTCTTGTAATACTAATAGTATGGCCTATTCTTTGAATGGAAGTACATGGACAGGTTTAGGAACAACAATCTTATTTGTAGGAAATTCAATAACATATAATCCAAATAATGGATTATTAGTTGCAGGTGGAACTCCAGTTTCTAAAATAATATTTACTAATAGTCTTAAAGGTTATTCTTATGGGGGTTCATTAAGTGATATTGCTTACACATCTGTAATTAATTCTTTTAGTAATTATGCATTTAATATTATAAATAATGGTGTATTAGGAACATGGATAATGGTTGGAGGATATGGTTTGAGTACTGATTCAGGTAGAAAGTGTTATTATAGCACAAATGGAACAACTTGGACAAATATTGCTAATTTTCCTATAACACAGGTTGCATATGGTGTTAATTGGAATGAATTATATTTTACAGCGCTTGGTAAAGGAGATTTCCATAATATTTCATATGGAAATGGAAATGCTACTATATGGATAGGAGGTAATGGTAGAAGTATTTTTTATATTGGAAATAAAATGATTTCAAATAATTCTTCTAATTTTATGGTTGCTAGTAGTATATCTAATGTTAATTATGTATTTGTTGGAAAAGGTGTAACTAATACCATTGCATGTACAAATAATATTTTAGGACCAATGAATGATTTAAGTAATAGTATAAATATATTTTCAACAAGTGGAAATAGTGTTATTAGTAATAATGAAAATGTGTTAGTTGCACTAGGTCAGGGTACAAATACAGTAGCGTATTCTGTAAATCAAATGACTTCCTGGACTGGTTTAGGAACTACTGTTTTTATAAATAGTGGAAATAGTGTTATGTGGAATGGTAAATATTTTGTTGGTGCAGGTAATTGTTTTATTAATACATTATCTTATTCTTCTAATGGAATAAATTGGACAGGTTTAGGAAATACTATTTTATCTACAGGAAATACTGTTTATCATGATAAAATTAATAATGTTTCACTTGCGGGTGGTGTAAATAATCTTGTATATGTAGTAGTTGGTTCAGGAGCAAATACAATTTCATATTCATTTAATAATCAAACTACATTTACTGGGTTAGGAAAAACAATTTTTAGTACAAGTGGTAATGCCGTTACAAATAATGGAAGTTCAATATGGGTAGCATTAGGACAAGGAACAAATACAGTTGCATATTCAACAAGTGGAAATTATTGGATAGGTCTTGGAACTACTATTTTTTCATTTTCAGGTAATGGTGTTGTTTGGAATGGAACCTATTTTATAGCATGTGGACAGGACGCTGTTAATACAATTTGTTATTCAAGTAATGGTTCTGTTTGGACTGGTTTAGGAACAAGTGTATTTTATATTGGGAATAAAATTTTTTATAATTCAACAACTAATATGGTAGTAGCTTCAGGGCAATCTTATGTTTATCATGTTGGAGTTGGAAATGGAACGAATACATTAATTTATGGAAATAATAATTCATTTACTGGATTAGGAGTTACTATTTTTACTATTAGTGGTAACGATGTTGCTAATCAAGAAATAGTTCCATCATCATTAAATCAATATAACACTTTGTGGGTAGCTGTAGGTCAAGGTACAAATGCAATAGCTTATAGTACAAGTTTAGGAACAACATGGACAGGTTTAGGAACAACTATTTTTGGAACAAGTGGAAATGGAATTAAATGGAATGGTACAAATTTTGTTGCAGTTGGTTCTTGTGTAAGTAATACAATAGCTTATTCATCGAATGGTTCAGTTTGGACAGGATTAGGAACTTCTATTTTAACTAATGGTAATTCAGTAACTTCTAATGGTAGTATAAATTTAGCAAGCGGGCAGCTTATTTCTATCTATGCATCTGTTGGAATTGACACGACAAATACGATATCACTAAGTTATAGTAATTATAATATCTACTCATCATTTAGATCGCCTACAATTTGGATAGGATTAGGTAAAACTATTTTTTCAACTAGTGGTAATGCTATTTTAAATAATGGTTCTAATTTATGGGTTTCTGCAGGATCTGGGACAAATACACTAGCTTATTGTGCGGATGTTTCAGCTACAAAATGGACAGGTTTGGGTACAACAATTTTTACTACAAGTGGAAATTCATTAGTATGGAATGGTACAAATTTTATAGCTTCTGGAAATGGTACGAATACTTTGGCTTATTCTTCCGATGGAAGTAATTGGACTGGTCTTGGTACTACGATAGTTTCTAATAATAATACATCTTTATATAGTTCACCCCTATATATATTTGGTTCAGAAAGTGGAACAAATGGATTAATATATTCTCAAGATTTATTAAATTGGTCGTTTGTAAATTCTTTTAATATAACTCAATCTAATACTAATTCAATTTATACTAAAATTGGTTATAATGGAACAGTATTTTTAGTTTTTGGAAGTCAGGGTGGAACTAGTTATTATTTATCACAATCAACCGATTTAATTAGTTGGTCTTCTTATACCACTCCAGATTATGTATCAGATATAATATGGTTTAATAATTATTGGATAGTTAGATGTGCTGGTTCTAATGTAGTTAAATATTCAAGTGATGGAATTTCATGGACTGCAACTGCAACTACTATTTTTTCATCTTCCTTGTATACAGACTATAATATGTTTGCAACAAATGGTAAAGTTTTAATCAGTAATAATATTTCTGGAACAAATAGATTAGCTTATTCTACTAATGGAACACAATGGACAGGGTTGGGAGCAACTGTAACTACAGGTACAGCTATTATAGCTAGCAATGGAGTTGTATTTGTATTGGTACAAAATAATTATTCTGCAACTTCATTAGATGGAACTATATGGACTCCTAATAATAATGTGAATATTACTATGACAGTAACAAAGGATTCATTAGTTTGGGATGGAACTAATTGGTTATTATTAGGAGTTGGATTAAATTTAATTTATCGTTCCATTGATGGTTTAAATTGGAGTATTATAACAATCCCAACTTTAAGTTTAAATTCTTTGAATTATGATTCTTTTAAAAATATTTATATTGCATATACATCATCATCTCCAACAAAAATATATACATCAACAGATTTATCAACATGGATTCTTAATTACACATTTAGTTCAATGGTAATTGGAACACCTAGTAATTCTGGTTATCCTTTTAAAATTTATAGTTATAATAACGATACAACTTTAAATTTAGCTGGATTAGCATCAAATGGATCAATGATTGTTGCGGGTGGTCAATATTCTGGTATTACATTATCTGTTGGATCTGGAACGAATACAATTTGTTATGGTGGTGGATTTTTAACATATACCTATGGTCTTGGTCAAACTGTTTTTAGTAAATCAGGTAATAAAATTATTAAGAATGGAAGTTTATGGATAGCTTCAGGACAAGGATTAAATACTTTAGCTTATTCTTCAAACGGAACTCAATGGTTTGGTCTTTCAACAACAATATTTGGAATAAGTGGATTAGGATTAAATTGGAATGGAACGAATTATATAGCAGTTGGAAATTGCAGTACTAATACAATAGCTTATTCAAGTAATGGAACTGCATGGACAGGATTAGG
>Ga0214919_10004748_pt1 | contig 19647 bp, 20 predicted proteins | sample LL1503_MetaG_FD_177994 | JGI IMG/M metagenome (GOLD analysis project Ga0214919, IMG submission 177994) | Freshwater microbial communities from Lake Lanier, Atlanta, Georgia, United States - LL-1503 | ecosystem: Environmental > Aquatic > Freshwater > Lake | place: USA: Georgia | collected...
CAATGGCGTCGTCAATCAGCAAGCCCACACACAAGGACAAGGCCATGAGCGTGATCATGTTGATGGTAAAACCGAACATGCTCATGAACCAAAATGTGCCGATCAATGAGATGGGCAGCGTTAAGCCAGTGATGACCGTTGAGCGCCATGAGTTCAAGAATAAAAACACAATGAGAATGGTCAGCAGTGCGCCCTCAATGAGGGTTCGGCGCACATTGTCCACAGCGACCCGAATTTGACGAGAGCCATCTGACACAGGTTCAAGACGAATGCCAGCAGGAATTTGTTTGCGCAGCTCTTTCAGGGTGGTCACCAGCCCGTCAACCACTTCGATGGTGTTGGCGTCTTGTGACTTTTGAACCGTGAGCACCAAGGTTCTTTCGCCGTTGTACAGTGCCATGTTTGTCATTTCTTGCGCACCGTCATTCACAGTGGCGACTTGTGACAATCGGATGGGTGTGGTGCCTTTGCGAGCCACAATGATGTTGGCAAAATCTTCGGGTCGTTTCACGCGGGATTGAACCTGAATCACACGCTCTTGCGTAAAGGATCGCAAGGCCCCTACAGGTAAATCTTGGTTTTCATTTCGGACTGCGGCGGCAATTTGATCAGCCGAGACGCCCAAGGCCTCCATGGCATCTGGCCGCAGGTAAATGTTAATTTCTCTTCTGCTACCGCCCAATACATTGACCGCACCCACGCCGCGAACGTTTTCTAAACGTTTTTTAATGGTTTGTTCAGCATAGTTGGTGAGCTCAACCAGGCTGGTCAACTTGCTGTCGTTTTGGGTCTCAGGGAAAACCGCTAAAGACCAAATGGCTTTGCTGGTAGGGTCGAAGCGAATGATGCGCGGCTCTTTGACTTCATCGCGCAAAGTGGCGCGCATGCCTGCTACTTTTTCGCGCACGTCATCGGCTGCTTTTCGGCCATCCATTTTCAGCTGAAACTCGATGACCACCACAGATTGATTCTCGTAGCTGCGCGATGTCAGCGCACTGATGCCCGCAATTGAATTCACACCTTCTTCAATTTTTTTAGAAACTTCACTCTCAACAATTTCAGGTGATGCACCTGGGTATTCGGTCAGAACCACAACCACAGGAAAATCAATGTTGGGAAATTGATCGACTTTCAAGCGCTGAAATGAAAATAAACCCATGACCACAAACACGAGCATGATCATGGTCGCAAAGACCGGATTCTTGATGCTGACTTTGGTAAACCACATAGGCTGTGCTTATGGCTTGACGCCAGCAGTGGACGATGGGGTTTTAGGGGGGCGGGTTACCATGGTGCCATCTCTGACGGCGCCTGCGCTGGGTGCCAGCAACTGAGCGCCTTCTTCGATTTCTTTCAAGGCCATCACAGCTTTGCCATTGGCCTCACCTTTGGCGCCCAGTTCCACTTGGATGTGCATCACTTTGTCATCGCGAATGATTTGTACATAGGGCTTGGCTTTGTCCGATCGCACACTCTCTAGCGGAACGACAATGGCTTGAACTTTTTGTGTCCCTAAACTTCCTTGAACAAATACACCTTGACGCAGCAAGGGGTGCGATTGCAATCCCAAATAAATCAAAACGCTGCGACTGCCTGTTTGAGTGCTCGGGTTGATTCTCAAGACTTTGGCCGAGACTTCTTCGTTGGTTCCTTCTACATTCAGTCTGGCAATCTGTCCAAGTTTCACATTCATGGCTTCTGCAGAAGTCAGTGTTGCTTCAAGTTCAAGTTGCGACAGGTCAACGATTTCAATGATCCGGGCTTCAGGTGCCACGCGTTCGCCTGGTTGAGCAAAGCGTTGGCTGACAAAGCCATTCAGGGGTGCTTTTAAAACGCTGTCGTCCAATGCCTTGGTCGCGACATCCAAAGCTGATAGAGCTGCTTGATAGCTTGCCTTGGCACCGTTGAGGTTGGAGACAGAAGTATCAAGCGCAGTTTTAGAAATAAAGCCTTGATTGACCAGGGCGTTGTTGTTGTCAAATTGTCTTTGAGCCACTTCAACTTGTGCACGCGCAGCTTCTGCTTGCTGTTTATTTTGACTTTGTCGGGCTAGGTATTCGGTGCTGTCTACCCGGGCCACAATTTGCCCCATTTTCACGGCATCACCTTCGCGAACCTCCAGCAACACGAGTTCACCGGCTACGCGGGCTTTGACCATGGCGCTGCGAACGGCCTTGAGCGTGCCAGATACGGGCAAACCTTGGGTCATGGTCATTTTTTCAGCAGTGGCAATGTCGCCATCTGACAACTCAATGCCCAAAGGGCCGTTGGTTTTCAGAGAGCTGCTTTCTGTAGCGCGCTTGAATGTCCAGCCCTTTTGGAAGCCTAAACTGAGGAGGCCTGCTAGCACCACGAAAGCGATACCAAAGACGATTTTTTTTGAGATCAACATAGTCAGTTTGAATTGGAAAGTCCACGCACAAGCAGGTCGGCATGCTGTGCTATGAAATTTTCAGGGTTGGTTTCTCGGGAACCAGAAATGCAAACGGCGTTGGCATGTTTGGACATGATGAGAAACAGCATGGGTGCAATCACCACCATGGTGGTGTGTTCTGTGTTGAAGTTGAGAAACTCGCCCGTTGCCCGTCCTCGCTCAAGAATGTCCTTGAGCATTCGCGTAGCGGGGTCAATGACTTCTTCCTGGTAGAAAGCGGCTAAATCTGGAAAGTGATTGCCTTCACTGATGATCAATTTGGTAATGCCAGAGGCCTTGGTAGAGCCGTATCTGCGCCACCATTCAAGCATCAGTGTTTTCAGAAGTTCGGCGCTACTCCCTTTGAAGTTGGCTACTTCCAAGGCACCCTCTGTGACTGTTTTCACCACATTTTCCCGAACCACCGCTTTGAACAATTCTTCTTTGCTGGGGAAGTACAAAAACAGGGTTCCCTTGGAGACGCCTGCTTTGGCTGCAACTTCCTCTGACTTGGTTGCAGCGAAGCCTTTTTCAACAAATAAATCGAGCGCGGCTTCCAGCAACTCGCCAGGGCGTTGCTGTTTGCGACGTTCTCTTTTGGGGGTGAGGAGGGATTCAGACACGTTTAATGACTCGTTGGTTAGTAATATAAGCCGCAGGGATGGGGGAGTCAAGGTGCCAAGGAGATTTCAGTGAAAAAAAAAAGACCGCGAGAGCAGTCTTTTTAAGTGGGTGTGAGATCTGTCAAATTTCAATAAAAAGCCTGTAACCCGGTCTGTGCGCGTCCCAAAATCAGGGCGTGCACATCGTGTGTACCTTCATAGGTGTTCACAGTTTCCAAATTGATCATGTGGCGAATGACATGGTATTCGTCGTGAATGCCATTGCCGCCATGCATATCACGTGCCATGCGGGCGACGTCTAAGGCCTTGCCGCAACTGTTGCGCTTGATCAGGCTGATCATCTCTGGCACAGCTTGTCCTTCGTCCATGAGGCGCCCAACGCGCAAACAGCCTTGCAAACCCAAAGTGATTTCGGTTTGCATATCGGCCAATTTTTTCTGAATCAATTGGTTTTGTGCCAATGGGCGGCCAAATTGAACCCGATCAAGCGTGTATTGGCGAGCGCGGTGCCAACAGTCTTCGGCGGCTCCCAAGGCACCCCAAGCGATGCCGTAACGGGCTTTGTTCAAGCAACCAAAGGGGCCTTTCAAACCAGACACATTGGGCAACATGTTTTCTGCGGGAACAAACACATCGTCCATGACGATTTCGCCAGTGATGCTGGCGCGCAAGCTCATCTTGCCTTCAATTTTCGGAGCTGTGAGACCCTTCATGCCTTTTTCTAAGATAAAGCCGCGAATGGCAGATTGGCCATCGCCTTCGCTTTCCAGTTTGGCCCAGACCACAAACACATCGGCGATGGGGGCGTTGGTGATCCACATTTTGGCGCCCTTCATGATGAAGCCACCGTCTACAGGCTTGGCGCGCGTGATCATGCTGGCGGGGTCGGAGCCAAAGTTGGGTTCAGTCAAACCAAAGCAGCCTACCCATTCGCCTGTGGCCAATTTAGGCAAGTATTTTTGACGTTGGGCTTCAGAGCCGTATTCGTGGATGGGGAACATGACCAAGGAGCTTTGTACGCTCATGGCACTGCGATAGCCGCTGTCCACGCGTTCAACTTCGCGTGCCACCAAACCATAGCTGACATAGTTCAAACCCGTGCAGCCATAGCCATCGATGGTGGAGCCCAAGAAACCCATGCTGCCAAATTCGTTCATGATTTCACGGTCAAACTTCTCGTGGCGTGCCGCCATCAATACCCGTGTTTGCAATTTTTCTTGGCAGAAGTCATGGGCGGCATCGACGATGGCCCTTTCGTCGTCGCTCAATTGCGCGTTAAGCAGAAAGGGGTCTTGCCACTGAAAGGAAGGCTTCATGATTTAATTCCGTCAAACATCAAAGATCCTGCATTTTATCGCGATGCGAAATGTTCCATGGCGCTGCTCCATCATTAAGCCTACTGATCCGCTGACAAGTGCCTGCTTGCGGCGGGGTTTTTAAGCAGGTTGGCCAGATTCTGGGTCAAAATAGAGGCATGCAAATACCAACTCACGCTGAAACTTTGGTCCTTGGGGGCGGCTGCTTCTGGTGCACCGAAGCAGTCTTTGTCCAAGTTAAAGGCGTCTTGGACGTTGAATCGGGCTATTGCAACGGCCAAAGCCGCAATCCAACGTATGAGCAAGTCTGCTCGGGCCTGACGGGTCACAACGAGGTGGTGCGACTTGTCTATGACCCCCAAATCATCAGTACCAGGGTGTTGTTGGAAATTTTCTTTGTCATCCACGACCCCACCACCTTGAACCGCCAAGGCAATGACCGGGGCACGCAATACCGAAGTGGCATTTACTTTACAAAGCCAGAGCAGGCTGAAGTGGCCCAAGCCATGGTTGCAGAAATTCAAGCTGAAAATGTCTTTGACTCACCGCTTGTCACTGAGGTTTTGCCTTTGCAAAACTACAGTGCTGCCGAGGAATACCACCAAGACTTCTTTGAGCGCAACCCTACTCAGGGCTATTGCATGGCAGTGGCTGCGCCCAAGGTTTGGAAATTCAAGAAAACTTTTTCTGAATGGTCAAAAGCGCGGTGAAGTCAGTGTCTTGTTTTGTCAGGGTGCTGCAAGCGCTTTTGATCAGCGCTGTTTTGCTATCCCCTGCACTAGGGCAAATCCATAAGACCTTGCATGCCCAGCATGATGGCTCAACTTCAGACAAAGTACTTTTCAGTGACCACGCCAAGGGTTCACTTGCCTGTCAGGCTCTGGACCATCTTGGCTCAGGTGAAGCGATTCAAACAGCTGCCGCCGTCTTGGCGGGCATCAGACCGATTGAGAACCCTCAATGGCCCCTGATTGAAAAGAGCTTGAAAGCGCCTGTTCTTTTCTTTTCTGCGCGCGCACCTCCTTTGTTCCTTTGATTTTTTCTTTCGCCTCTTTCTCACAAGGAAAGAGCGTTTTTGTATGTCAAAGGATTCTCATGTTTCAAATTTCTTCATTGAATCAAGTGGCATGTTTGCCGTTTTCATTTCACAAAACCCTTCCTGCTCTTGCTTTTGCCGCATTGTCCCAACTTGGTTTTCTCCCCAGCGCTGTCGCCCAAGCTGAGACTGAGGTCATCATTACCGGCAACCCTCTTTCTAAACTACAAAACGCCAACAACGTCAGCAGTTTGTCGGGCATGGACTTAAGCCAACAAGGGCAGAGTACCTTGGGCGAAACGCTTAACAATTTACCGGGCGTCAGCAGCACCTACTTCGGGCCCAATGCCAGTCGTCCCATTGTGCGAGGGCTTGATGGCGATCGCATTCGCGTCTTAAGTAACAGCGGCGCAAGCATGGATGTTTCCTCACTCAGTTATGACCATGCGGTGCCGCTTGATGTTTTGTCGACCGAGCGCATTGAAGTTTTGAGAGGGCCTGCCGCATTGCAATATGGCGGCAGTGCCATCGGCGGTGTGGTGAATGTCATTGACAACCGCATCCCACGAAAACCAATGCAGGGTGTTTTGGGTAAAGTTCAATTGCAAGGAGCTTCAGGCAATCAGGAAGTGTCAAAGGGTGCATTGCTCGAAACGGGTTTTGACTCATGGGTATTGCACGCCGATGCCTTTGACCGTCAATCAAAAGATGTCAAAGTGCCGCAAGCTTTGCCCTGTACCAAGCCAGGCTCACCAAAGCTTGCCAAGCGCATTTGCAACTCTGCCAACGAAGCCAATGGCGGCGCCGTGGGTGCCAGTTTGTTTTTCGATCAGGGCTTTACGGGTCTTTCTTTGCAAACCTACAAAAGCAATTACGGTACCGTGGCTGAAGACAACGTCACCATTGGCATGAAATCAGAGCGTGCAGCCTTAGAGGGTGAGTGGCGTCCAAAAAGTGATTGGTTGCAAAGTGTTGAATGGCAAGCCAGTCAAACTCGCTATCAGCATACTGAGTTTGAAGGCCGCGAGGCCGGCACTTTGTTTGCCAACAAGGGTCATGATGGACGGATTCAGATCAAACACAAGCCATGTACATCAGATGCTGGAAATTGGGAGGGTGTTTGGGGTTGGCAAACTGAACAAGGCCGATTTTCGGCAGACGGTGCAGAAGCTTTTGCACCCTTCAGTCACACGCGAACACAAGCCTTGTTTGCGATTGAAGAATTTTCAATGGGCAAAGCCAGTTTCAATGTGGGTGTTCGCCGAGAGCAGGTTTCAGTTCAGTCCTTAGGCAATCCAGACCCCAGCGTCGTTCGCTTTGAGATGGGAACTCGCAAATTTTCACCTCAAAGTTATGCCCTGTCTTCAGCATGGCAGTGGCTGCCGCAGTGGCGCTTAAGTGCCAATGTTTCTCGCACTGAGAGAGCGCCCAAAGACTATGAACTGTTTGCCAATGGTCCGCACATTGCCACTGCAGCTTGGGAGCGAGGTCAATCTGGGCTTGGTTTGGAAAAAGCCAACAGCATGGATGTGTCTGCGCAGTGGCAACAAGAGGCGCATCAATTTAAGTTGACTGCCTTTCAAAGTCGCTTTGCAAACTACATTGGGCTTCTTGGAAGCTCGGAAGTAGAGAAAGATTTGCCTGTGCAGGTTTACGAAGGTGTGCGCGCAAAGTTTTCAGGTTTTGAAGCTGCTGGTCAGTGGCGCTTGATGCAATCTGCGGGCACTTTGGATTTGACTTGGCGAGCTGATGCTGTGAGAGCCCAAAACCTTGACACTGACGAAGCCTTGCCTCGAATCGCCCCCCTGCGACTTGGCGCAAGCTTGGTCCATGCTGCGGGGCCTTGGAGTTCGCATGCAGGCTTTGATTGGCATGCTGCTCAAAATCGTGTGCCTGAGGGAAGTCTTGTGACACCTGCATTCACCCTTTGGCATGCGCATGTGGGGTACAAGCAAAAAGTGTCTGGCGCTGCACTGAACTGGTTTGCAAGGATCAATAATCTGAGTAACCAATGGGCCTACAGCGCCACCTCTATCTTGACCTCCACAGCGCCTGGCAAGGCGCCATTGCCTGGGCGAAGTTTGAAGTTGGGTGTGGTGGCATCTTTTTAAGGCGCCAAGCGTTCGCGAATCCAATCGCCTTCATTGAAACGATAGCGCAATCTGTCATGAAGGCGACTTTTGCGGCCCTGCCAAAACTGCCATTCATCTGGAACCAAACGGTAACCGCCCCAGTGCGGTGGGCGTGGTGGATTTAACATGAATTGGGCGGCGTACTTGGCAGCGTTGGTCACAAGTACTGTTCTGCCATCAATGACTTGGCTTTGCGGAGAAGCCCATGCGCCAATGCGCGAATCGAGGGGACGACTGTGAAAGTAAGCATCACTTTCTGCATCGCTGATTTTTTCCATGCGACCTTCTATGCGGACCACACGTTCGAGTTCAACCCAGTGAAATTGCAAAGCTGCAAAAGGATTGCCTGCCAACTCTTGGCCTTTGCGGCTGTCGTAGTTGGTGTACCAAACGATGCCGCGCTCGTCATAGCCTTTGATCAAAACTACACGCGTGCTGGGGCGCAAGTTACTGGCCACGGTGGCAACGGTCATGGCATTGGGCTCGGGCACTTCTGATTGAATGGCTTCGTTCAGCCAGCGTTCAAATTGTTGAAGGGGGTCAGAGGCCGAAGCGTCTTCACTCAGCTCGGCTTTTTCATAACTTTTGCGTAAATCAGCGATGTTCATTTTCAGTCCTTGGCATGCTGCAGCAAAGCCTCGAGTGCCTTGTCGTGAATGCCTTGTTGTCTCAAGCTGTGAAAGGTTTCTTTCGCATAGTCTAAGGTAGTGCCGTAGCGGCCGGTGGCATTTTGAAAGATATGTTGATATTGCGCAGGCGATAAATTGCCTGTGTAACTGGGACTGCTGCGAGGCAAAGTGAAAGCCAGTGCATTGACCGGGCCATGAGGTGTGGGGCACTGCAGCCAACGTGTGGTGTAAACACTGTTGGGCATTTCTCGCAACCAGAGTTGCTCGATGGTCTGCCTGACTTGCCTTGCGGGTGTTCTAAACACCAGGCCTTGGCAACTGCCGCCAGACAGCAATGCAAACACCAGACCAGGGCATTCAGGCGTGCCGCGGTTCAAACGACTCCACATTTTCAAAGCGCGATGCCATCCTTGAATTCTGGTGGGGTGTTGCTCCAAGATTTCAAACTCGGGACGCCAGATGAGGGAGGCGTAACCGAAGATCCAGAGGTCTTGGGATGGGGGCCAATTCGCCAGCAGGGCCTCTCGATTCGGGGCGCAGGGTGATTGATCGGGCCTGTCGGAATGAGGGAAGGTCAGGGTCTTCAAAATGCGCAGATTGAATTAAGTGAAGTCTCGCTGAATCAGTTCTACTTTGTAACCATCGGGGTCGGTGATGAAGGCAATGACCGTGGCGCCGCCTTTGACCGGACCTGCTTCACGCGTCACTTTACCGCCGGCATTGCGAATTTTTTCGCAGGCTGCATAAGCATCTGGCACGGCAATGGCCAAATGACCGTAGGCGGTGCCCATGTCATAAGACTCAACGCCCCAGTTGAAGGTGAGTTCGAGTTCTGCATGGTCGGGGTTACTGCCGTAACCCACAAAAGCCAATGAATACTTGTATTCAGTGTTTTCTGTGGTTTTGAGCAAAGTCATGCCCATCACCTGGGTGTAAAAATCGATCGAGCGTTGAAGGTTGCCAACGCGAAGCATGGTGTGTAGAAGTCTCATAAAGCCTATTGTGATGGATTGAAAAAAACCTATTGAATTCAAGTTTGATGTGCGTGAAATTTTGAAATATAAATTTTAGCGCTTAACCCTTGTGCCAAGCTTGAACAAATGCCGCTGCAGATTCGCCCACCGCTTCAGCCGATTTGCCAGGCGCAAACAAGGCCGAACCAATGCCGAATCCTGAGGCGCCACTCTGGCGGTAGTCTGCCATGTTGTGAATGCCAATGCCGCCCACAGGCAAGAGCTTCACTTCTTTGGGCAACACAGAGCGCAGTGACTTGACCACTGCGGGGCTGATCATTTCTGCAGGAAATAACTTCAGGCCATTGGCGCCCAGTGCAAGGGCACGAAAAGCTTCGGACGGAGTGGCCACGCCCGGCAAAGAAACCATCCCTAAATTGACAGCTTCGCAAACCACGTTGTCATCTAGGTGGGGCGAAATGATGAGTTGGCCCCCCGCGGCTTTGATCTCGCGAACTTGTTGTGCGGTGGTAACGGTGCCGGCACCCACGAGTGCATTGGGAAAAGCGGCAGACAGTATTTGAATGCTGCGAAGTGGTTCTGGAGAATTCAGGGGTACCTCTAGTATGTGAAAGCCTGCATTCACAATGGCTTGGCCTACGGCCAATGCTTCTTCAGGTTTCAAGCCGCGCAAGATGGCCACCAATGGAAGGCTTTCCATGTGGGCTTGAAATTTGACAACAAGAGGCGGCATGTGCGCTAGCTTAACTTGAAATGGTCTGGAAACAAATGATGCGCCAAGGCCCAAAGACCTGACCAAGTGACTTCATCGGCTAAGGCTTGCGCAGACAGCCCCAGTGCGTCCATGGCAAAGGTATATCGCTGGGTGAGTTGGCTGTTGCCCAAGATGAACAAGGGCGTGCTGTTTGACTGCATGCTACTTTGGGCAGACTGGATTTCTTCGCCAATTAACAAGCCTGAAATGTAGCTGCTGGATTGCGCAGGATTGAGCTTTTCAAACAAGGCCAGGCTTCGGGCAGAAAAGGCATGGTGCAGCAGACCGCCCGACTTTTGACTTTGCATGACGCCTTCCAGAAACACTTCTCTTTTCAAAGGTGCGTCGGGCAGACAGGTTTTGGCCAAAATGGAGTGCTGGCTGAGCAGAGCGTAAAACTCGCCAGTCATGAAGGTCTTGAACTGGGAAATTTTGCCGTCCAAGACATGCGCCCATTTGCTGTGGGTCCCTGGCAAAACAAACTGAGCTGTTTGAATTTTCAATGTGCTCAATGCGCCGAAAATTTGAATTTCTTCGCCGCGCATCACATCTGGCGTGGTGTCATTGAAAGTGGACAAGCCCGGCACAATGCCAATGCGGTCTTTTTCGATCCACTGCAGGTGTTGGGCAATGTCTTCAAAGCCGCTAGGACAGGGACAGTAGGGCGCTTCACGCCAACCTTGCCTGCTGCCCGCCATGCCCGAAACAAGGCACAGCGTATCGTCGGTCATCCAATCTGCAAAGCGTTGTTCAAAAACATTTTGAAACTGGCCATGCGCAACCTGCATGATGCCTTGAGGAAAGGCCCGCTTTTCAAGCACTGCGCCATCGCTGTTGATGAGGGCGCCTCGCAAAGACGAGGTACCCCAGTCAACTGCAACAAGCTTTTGATACATGCTTACTTTTTCAATCCATCCAAGGCATGAGAGGGGTAGTAGGGAAGTCGGCAGTCGTCAATGTATTGCTGAATGATGTCTTTGAATGAGGCATCTGGTTTCAAGCCCAAAGAAGCCGCACGTTGTGCGCTACCGCCTTTGGCCCAGTTGGCCACAATGCCTGCAATCTGTTCGTTGCGCACAAACTTCACGTGCTGACGAACGCTTAGGCCGGCCACTTCTTCAAGAGCTTGCAGCATTTCTTTGACCGTGACGTTGAGACCCGGTAAATTCAAAGCCAAGCGTCCTTGCATGGCTTCACGACTGGCTTCAAACACTGCAATCAAGCACTTGATGGTGTTGTTGGGCGAAGACACTGAGTGCGATACGTTTTCATCGACAGGGCAAATGGATTCTTGGCCTGCAAGTGGCTCGCGAATGATGCCGCTGAAAAAAGAGGATACCGCGCCATTGGGCTTGCCTGGGCGCACAGTGACTGTCATCAAACGTGCAGCCCGGCCGTCGACGTAGCCTTTGCGGGTGAAGTCAGCCAGCAAATATTCCAGCATGAGTTTGTGGGTGCCATAAGACGTTTGGGGGGATGGCAGCGTGTTGTCGGCCACAATGTTGGGCATGGGGTTGCTGGGGTCGGGACCAAACACAGCCACCGAACTGGCAAACACCATGCGCGGCACATTGCCCGCTTTGCGCAAGCCTTCCAATAGCAAGCGCGTGCTGTCTAAGTTGGAGCGCATGCCCAGATCAAAGTCTTGCTCGCACTCGCCAGACACGGCAGAGGCCAAATGGAACACGCCATCAAAGCCGCTTTGAAACAAAGCGCCTTGTTCTAGCATGGGGCCAGCATGGCCTTTGACCCTAGAGTCAGCCAGCAAATCAGCTGGCGCTGGAAACAAGTCGGCAATATGCAACTCTGTGACTTTGTGGCCGTTGAGTTCGCCTTTCTTGAGAATTTCTCGGGCCAAGCGTGCGCCTAGAAATCCTGCGCCACCGGTGATAAGTAATTTCATGGTGAATGCTTTCTAATTTAAATGGGAAAAAATCAGTGATTGTCTTTGGGCACAAAGGCGCCGCGCTTGCCCACCAAGAAGTCAAGGTCGCAGCCTTCGTCGGCTTGAAGCACGGTGTCGACATACAGTTTCCAGTAGCCAGACTTTAAGGGAGGCTCTGGGCGAACCCATTTGGCCAAACGCGCTTTGAGTTCTTCGTCGCTGATCAGCAATTGCATTCTGCGCTCGGGCACATTGAGTTCAATCATGTCGCCATTTTGAACCACGGCCAAGGGACCTCCGTCGGCTGCTTCGGGCGTGGTGTGCAGCACCACCGTGCCGTAGGCCGTGCCGCTCATGCGCGCATCGCTGATGCGAACCATGTCGGTGATGCCTTTGCGCAAGACCTTGGGGGGTAGTGGCATGTTGCCCACTTCGGCCATGCCAGGGTAGCCTTTAGGCCCACAGTTTTTGAGCACCAAGATGCAGTTTTCATCAACGTCCAATGACTCGTCGTCAATGCGTTTGTGAAAGTCATCGCTGTCTTCAAACACCACCGCACGGCCTGTGTGCACCATGAGTGCAGGTGTGGCCGCGCTGGGTTTGATGACCGCGCCGCGCGGTGCCAAGTTGCCGCGCAAGATGGCGATGCCTGCTTTTTCTTTGAAAGGCGCTGCCAAGGTTTTGATCACACGGGGGTCGTAGTTTTCTGCGCTGGCCACGTTTTCGGCCACGCTCTTGCCGCTCACGGTCAAGATGTCTTTGTGTAAAAACTGTTGAATCTCTTTCATCACGGCGGGCAGGCCGCCGGCGTAACAAAAGTCTTCCATGAGGTGATCGCCCGACGGTTGCAAATTCAAAATATTGGGCATGTCGCTGCCCAATTTTTCAAAGTCGTCAATGGTGAGTTGAATGTTCAAGCGGCGAGCAATGGCAACCAAGTGAATGACCGCGTTGGTTGAGCCGCCAATGGCTGCCAAGGTGCGAATGGCATTTTCAAAGGCTTCGCGTGTGAGGATTTGAGAAATCTTCACGTCTTGGTGAACCATGTCCACAATGCGCCGGCCAGATTCACGTGCCAACACGTTGCGTCTGCCATCGACCGCAGGGTAGGCCGCATTGCCAGGCAAGCCAATGCCCAAGGCTTCCACCATGCTGGCCATGGTGCTGGCGGTACCCATGGTCATGCAGTGGCCGTGGCTTCGGTGCATACAGCTTTCGGCCTCAAAGAAATCTTGCAGTTTGAGGGTGCCTGCGCGCACTTGCTCGCTCATGCTCCAAAGGCCCGTGCCGGAACCTAATTCTTGCCCGCGCCATTTGCCGTTCAACATGGGGCCACCCGACACACCAATGGTGGGCAAGTCAACACTAGAGGCCCCCATGAGCAGTGAGGGCGTGGTTTTGTCGCAGCCCATCAAAAGCACCACGCCGTCGATGGGGTTGCCGCGAATGCTTTCTTCCACGTCCATAGAGGCCAGATTGCGATACAGCATGGCCGTAGGACGCAGCAGCGTCTCACCCAAAGACATGACAGGAAATTCGAGCGGAAAGCCACCCGCTTCGTAGACGCCAATTTTGACCTGCTCAGCCAAGGTGCGAAAGTGTGAATTGCAAGGTGTGAGTTCGCTGAAGGTGTTGCAAATGCCAATGACAGGCCTGCCATCGAACTGATCGTGCGGTACGCCTTTGCCTTTGACCCAGCTTCTGTAGGCAAAGCCGTCACGGTCTTGGCGGCCAAACCACTGTTGGCTGCGCAATTCTTCAGGTTTTTTCTTGGGGCTTTGAGTCATGGCAATTTTCTTCTATAGGGGTTGACGGTTGATTCAGTGCTGACAATATTATCGTATGATGATAGGTGATTTGAGTTGCTTTTTGAACCCATCAGCACTCGTGCAAACCCTCAATCCATTGGCCCTCAGGGCTGTGGTTTTATTTGTGACCAGGAGATTCTCAAAATGAACATTCACCATCCAGAAATCGTTGTGACATCGCGCATTCCCCCATTCCTCACAACGGGCTTGCAAGAAAAATTTGTGGTCCATGAGCGCGATCACATTCGCGATCGTCAAGTTTTTGGCCGTGTGCGTGCCTTGGTGGGGGGTGGCGAGTCCAAAATTGATGGCAGTTACATGGCCCTGTTTCCTGCTTTGGAAATGATTTCAGTGTGTGGCGTAGGCTATGACGGCATCGATGTCGCAGCTGCTAAAAAGCGCGGCATCATGGTCACGCACACCCCTGAAGTGCTGAACGACGATGTGGCCGATTTGGCCTTGGGCTTGTTGTTGTCAGTGGCTCGTAAAATTCCCGCTGCCGATCGCTTTACCCGCAACGCCGATTGGTTGGATGGTCCTTTCCAACTCACACGCAAACTCACGGGCGCTAAGTTAGGCATTGTGGGCATGGGCCGCATTGGCCAAGCCATTGCCAAACGTGCAGCTGCATTTGACATGGTCATCAGCTACACCACACGCAATCAACGCTTTGATGTGCCTTACAAATATGTGCCCCATGTGCTTGATCTGGCGGCTGAAGTTGACTTCATGGTTGTGATCACGCCAGGCGGCGCCGCCACCAAAAACCTGATCAATGCCGAAGTGCTCAAGGCTTTGGGGCCGCAGAGTTTCTTGGTCAATGTGGCGCGCGGTTCTGTGGTCGATCAAGCGGCCCTCATTGAAGCCTTGCAAAAGAAATTGATCGCTGGCGCAGGCCTTGATGTCTATGTCGACGAGCCCAATGTGCCTGCTGAGCTGAGAAAGCTCGACAACGTGGTGCTAACCCCTCACATTGCCAGCGCCACTGTTGAAACACGCAAGGCCATGTCGGCCTTGGCTTTGGCCAATTTAGAGGCATTCATGGCAGGGCAGCCCGTCCTAAGCCCTGTGCCTGAATGTCGAACTTGAGCCTCATTTCAAGTCCCTTCATTTTCAGCACAATTGACCCTCGCTTCGAATGATCAAAAACGTTCATGGCAACACGGTTGACTATATTGGCGAGGCCATCGTAGGTGGCAAGTACCCCGTGGGTGGCAGCTTGCCGCCAGAGCCGGTTCTGTGCGATCAATTGGGTGTCAGCCGAACCGTGATTCGGGAATCAGTGAAATCCTTGGTGGCCAAGGGTCTCATTTTCACAGGCCCCAAGGTCGGAACCCGAGTCTTGCCAGAGGAGCAATGGAATTGGTTTGACCCTGATGTGATTGCGTGGCAAGCCAAAGCCGGATTGACAGCCGAATTTTTGCGCGACCTTCAGGAGCTGCGCAGAGTGGTGGAGCCAGCCGCTGTGCGCTTGGCAGCAGAGCGCGCCACCGCAGCCGACATTGACCTTGTGTCAGCCGCTTATGCCGGCATGAAAAAGGCCATCGAAGAGGGCGGTGACTACGTCACCCACGACATGCACTTTCACACAGGCATGTTGGTGGCTTCCCATAACCGAATGATTGTTCAGATGAGCAAGGCTTTAGGGGCTTTGCTTCGAACCAGTTTTGAAATTTCAACGGCGCGCAAAGATGCGCCTAAAGCTGCTTTGCCTTTGCACAAGGCCGTGCTGGATGCAGTCATCGCCAAAAATCCAGACAAGGCTGAAAAGGCCATTCGCGTTTTGATTGAGGGCGCGCACCAAGACATGGAGCATGTTTTAAACTCACGCAGGAAATTGCCCAGCCTGTCGGGGCCCGCAAAACCAATCAAAGCGCCCTGATCGAATTTATTTTTAAAAACCCTGGAATCATGACAAATTTCACCAAAGTAGTGCTGTTCACCGACACCGATGGCAAGGCAAGGTTCAAAGAAGAAACCATGACCATGGGCGAGGGCACTTTGCAAAGTCAGTTGACCGAAGTTTTCTCAGCAGAGGGTTATCAACTTCGCTTCAGTCCGGTTGGTTTTCGGAGCCAATTTCATGTCACGGGCAAGCCTCAGTGGGTCTTCATTTTGTCGGGTCAAATGGAAATTGGTTTGCAAGACGGCACGTCTAGAATTTTTTCTGCGGGTGATCATTTCTATTCGGCAGACACGTTGCCCGAAGGGTCAAGTTTCAATGCATCCGTCCATGGGCATTGGAGTCGACAAGTTGGGGAAGAACCCTTGAGAACTTTGTTCCTCAAGGATTGAACCAAGACCTTTCGAGGTATTCGGAGGTCTTTAGTTTGAAGGCCGATGCAATTTGAACAGCTGTTCTGGCCCAATGGAGAAATAGTCGGCAGGGCCACCACCGCGAAGCACGTGCTGTGCATTGGCTGTGTCGTAAATGCCATTGTTCAAGAGCTTCTCATCGATGTGAACACCAATCACTTCACCAAATACCATCCAGGTTTGAAGAGGTTCACCTTGCAAATTTTTCATTTGCAAAATTTCGGTGCATCGGCATTCAAAACTCACAGGGCTTTCGGCCACCCGAGGCACCTTGACCAAGCGGGACGGGGCTGTTGACAGTCCTGAGATTTCAAATTCATTGACTTCAGGGGGCACCGCTTTGCAGGTCTGGTTCATGGCTTCAACTTGCGGGCGGGTGACCAGGTTCCATACAAACTCGCCTGTGGCCTCAATGTTGTTAAGTGAATCTTTGCGCCCAATGCTGGAGAAGCCAATGAGTGGCGGAATGTAATTGAAGGCATTGAAGAAGCTGTAGGGCGCTAAATTTAGGCCACCGTCAGCGCTTTGCGAAGAGACCCAACCAATAGGGCGAGGGGCCACAATGGCATTGAAGGGGTCGTGCGGAAGTTGGTGTCCAAGGCGGGGTTCGTAAAAATAAGTCATGGTTTAAATAGAACTGTTGGTGAGTAATTTCGCTTGCGCTGCAATGGCGGCTCGCTCTTCATTCGAAAGTCGATTGAGATTTTTAAGCTGCATCAGCATGCGCGGATTTTTGGCCAATACATCGACATGTCGGTTCAGGTAGTCCCAATAAAGGGTGGTGAATGGACAAGCATTCTCGCCGACTGAAACGCCAGGATTGAAACGGCAACCTTTGCAGTGGTTGCTCATTCGGTCAATGTATTTGCCGCTGGCCACATAAGGTTTGCTGGCCATCACGCCGCCATCTGCAAACTGGCTCATGCCCAAAGTGTTGGGAAGTTCAACCCATTCCACCGCATCCACATAAACACCCAAGTACCAAGCATGAACTTCTTTGGGAACCACGCCCAGCAACAGCGCATAAAGACCCGTGACCATCAAGCGTTGAATGTGGTGGGCATAGCCGTGGTTCAGCGTTTGAGAAATGGCGTCTCGCAAGCAAGCCATTTCTGTGTCACCCGTCCAGTAAAACGAGGGCAAGTGTGCTGAGGCCTGCATTTCATTGCGCTCTAAATACTCGGGCATTTGCGTCCAGTAGATGCCGCGCACATATTCTCGCCATCCTAAAATTTGACGAATAAAGCCTTCAACCGCTGGCAGAGGCGCATGACCTTTGACATAAGCTTGTTCTGCAGCGCTGACCACTTCTTTGGGATTGAGCAATTTCAAATTCAAGGCGCTGGCAATGTGCGAGTGATACAGCCAAACCTCACCCTCCCACATGGCATCTTGGTACAGGCCAAAGCTGGGCAATCGATGCTGAATGAAACTGTCAAGTGCTTCAAGGGCTTGCGTGCGTGTGACGGGCCAGCCAAAGCTGTTCAAAGTGCCAGGGTTTGCAGCCAGCTTCTCATTGACCAAGTTCATCACATCTTGAGTGATGCTGTCAGGTTCAAATCGCAGAGGTTGGGGCAACAAGCCTGGGCCTTTCTTGCCAAAGCTGCCGCGGTTTTCTTCGTCAAAGTTCCACTGACCGCCGATGGGTTTTTTGCCGTCCATCAAGATGCCCGTTTTTTGACGCAACTCTCGGTAGAAAAATTCTTGGCGCAATTGTTTGCGGCCCTTGGCGTGCTCAGCAAAGTCACGCACGGTGCTAAAGAAGTGTGCGTCATCCCGAACGTCCAATGTCAAGTCGTTATTTTTAGCAACGGCTCGCAAGCTTTGCAAAACTCGCCATTCCCCAGGCGCTGTCATGAGCAGTTTTTGCGGCTTTATTTTTTGAATGGCTTTGTCAAGTTCGCTCGCCAAGGTGCCCGTGTTGTCTGCGCAGTCTAGTTGGGTGTAGATGAGTGGCCATGCTTTGGCTTTGATGGTTGCGGCAAAGTGGCGCATGGCACTGAGAAACAAAGTGCTACGCTGTTTGGAAGAAGCGACATGGCTTGACTCTTCCATCACTTCAGCCATCCAAATGATGTCTTGCGTGGGATCAAAGTCAGCCAAGGCTGTTGAATCTAGGTTCAGTTGATCTCCCAAGATCAAGATCAAATGACGCAGTGATTTAGCCATGTTGGATGTTTCCTTGAGGGGCTGCAGATTTTTTCTTTCTGCATGCTTCGGAGCAGTACAAAACCTGATCCCAATTTTTGGCCCAGGCCTTGCGCCAGGTCATGTCCCGCCCGCATACGGTGCAGGGCTTGCTAGGCAGGCTTTGTTTGTTGCCTTTGAAAGAGGTCTTCATGGGGCTATTGTGGCGGGAAGCTGCTGGTGTTTGCTGGCTTGCTCGATAATGTCCCTACCCCATAGATCTGACCCGTTTTGTTTTTCCATCATGCCTAAACCACTTGAAACCTCATTGACCCTCAGCCCTGGGGATGTGTCTGCTGTGATTCAAATGGCATGGGAAGATCGCACCACATTTGAGACAATCTTTGAACGAACGGGCGTGACCGAACCCGGCGTGATCAAAATCATGCGCGCCGAACTCAGTTCGCGTTCTTTTAAAATGTGGCGCGCCAGAATGCGCGGCAGGGTGACCAAGCACCGTGAACTGCGCAGCCCCGACATGAGGTTCGATGACCGAGCCATTGCCGATCACAGGCGGGCGAATTGCTGATTGGCTTCTGATCAGCGACCGAAAGATCGGCCGCCGCCATTGCCGCCACCGTAGCCACCGCCGCCACCACTTCGGCGGCCACCACCATTGCCGCCGCCAAATCCACCACCACCGCCGCCGCCACCATTACGGCGTGGACCGCCGCGGCCACTGCCAGCCAAACTGTCGATGCTGGTGCGAGTTGGATCGGGTTGGCCGCCACCGCCACCGCTGTTGCGACGTGGCGCGCCTTGACGTGCAAATTGATTGGTCATGAGCGGGTCGATGTGACGTGGCAACTCATCGCCACGGGGACCGCGGTCTTGGTCTCTGTCCATGTTGCGGTCGTTGGGTCCATCATTGGGACGATCGTTGCGTCGATCGCCGCGCTCATTGAAACGGTCCGGTGGTGGGCCGTCAAATCTTCTTTCGCCACGATCTTGGCGATCAGTGCGTGGACCCTGAGCAGGACCACCACGCCGTGAAGGAGGGGGGCCATTGCGTGAGCGACCGGCGCCACCTTCTGGGCGGGCTTGACCGCCGCCGTTGCCGCTGGGGCGACCGCCACGTCCACCGCCACCGCCTTCACCGGCGGCACCTTTGCTTTCGCGAATGCGTTGCATCATGTCAGAGCGTGCTGCTTTGGCTGCTGCTTGCATCACATCACGGCTTGGTGGACGGCCTGCACCGCCCCACAAAGTTTGACGTCCCATTGCAATAGGCTCAGGCTTCTCGCCTGGTTCAGGTCCAAAGCCTTCCAAAATTTGAACTGGAATTTCTTGTTTGGTGAAGCGCTCGATTTCCATCATGAAACCTTCTTCGTCCAAGCAAACCAAACTGACCGCTTCACCGCTGGCGCCGGCGCGACCGGTGCGGCCGATGCGGTGCACGTAATCTTCAGACACATTGGGAATTTCGTAATTCACGACATGGGGCAAGTCTTCAATGTCAATGCCGCGGGCTGCGATGTCGGTGGCGACCAAGACCCGAATGTCGCCGCTCTTGAATTCAGCCAAGGCCTGGGTGCGAGCAGTTTGGCTCTTGTTGCCATGCAATGCCATGGACT
>Ga0214919_10004749_pt1 | contig 19647 bp, 3 predicted proteins | sample LL1503_MetaG_FD_177994 | JGI IMG/M metagenome (GOLD analysis project Ga0214919, IMG submission 177994) | Freshwater microbial communities from Lake Lanier, Atlanta, Georgia, United States - LL-1503 | ecosystem: Environmental > Aquatic > Freshwater > Lake | place: USA: Georgia | collected 2015-03-15
TTTCTCTTGCTTTTGTACTGGTGATGTATTCATGAGTCATTTATTTTACTTATTAATAAGTATTCTGTTTTTAAATAGTTTAATTTTAAAAATTTATTCTCGTTATTCTTACTAATTAGTAAGAATAATGTCAACAGTTAAAGCCTTACGCCACACCAACTACATTTATATTAGGGAATTCAAGTGTTGCTTTTAATTTTACAACCGAGTTTCCAACGTGTCCGTACTTCTACTTATTTGGAGACTATTGACATCAATATGTTAAGGTTTTCGTTGTACATCATAGTTCCGATTTAGGTTTTATTCTTTTTTTGCTTTCATGTAGAAGAACGAAAGGTCAAATAATAAAAATTTTATTTTTTATTATAGATATCTAACTCAGACTTGTTAGTAAATAATTTTAAAATAGGATGGAACGTCAAATCTAAAAACATATTTTATCTAATTTTTTACAGGTATAAAAGTGCCTAATTTATAAATAAATTTTCAAAAACGTATTAGATAAACACTAACAATGAATTATATGTTAACTTTTTAGAAGAACTAGAATATAATAAATTTGGTAATTCCAAGAGGCTCGCAACTGTTGCTCTTATTCGTATGAATTAGTAAGAATTAATACTTTTGTTTTAAAATTAATTTTTTTAAAACATAATTCATACTAATAGTTAATAAAACAAGTAAATGAATGATGAATATATCACAAGTACAAAAGCCAGAGAAATGCTTAAAATTACATCTGAAACACTTCGTTCTTGGAATAATAAAGGAAAGATTGATGCTATTAAATTACCGTCTGGACAAAGAAGATCGTCTATGTAGGTTTGCATTTGAACTTATTGAGTTCATTTTTGAATCAAACAACGTTAAACTATTAATCATTGATACAAAAGTTGGAGAATCTGGAAACAATGAACTCGTTGACGACATACTTATATAATACATGTTTATTCTTGTAGAGCAATGGGAAAAAGAAGATATGTGAGTCGAAAACAAGTGAATATTTAAAAAAATGATATCTGTTTTAAATTTAAAATTGATTTAATTAATAAATTCTATGATTAATAATAGAAAAATACAATGAATGGTAAAGAAAAAGAAATTATTTACGATAGAACTAGAACATTTTGTATCCGGTGTACAATCGGTAAATCGTGTCCTAATAAATTGTTATCCTGATAAAAAACATATAATCGCAAAGAAATCAACTCTTATTTTAGCATCACTTTTTCTCTTGAGGAAAAGAAAAAGATTTGTTAGTGTAGAACATATACCTCAAAATAAGTGGGAAATTCTCACTAATGACGAAACTATGTTTGATGACGATACCATTTTGTTTAAAAATTGGTTATCAATGATATGCTTGTCACACTCTGCTAAAAAGAAGATATTTTATCCATTTTGGAATAACCGTTGTCTGGAAATATCAAATGATATATGGTTACCAACACAAAACGTTGTTGATTCAAAATCAGATTCTTGGTCATTGTCTCAAACAATTGAAAATACAAACCTAACCTACTTGTCTGAGTATATGTTTATTTCAAGGGAAAAGTGTGACGAAAAAGGTATGCGTGCTAGAAAAATACGAATATATCCAAACAAGACTCAATCAAATAAGCTAAAGAATTGGATAGGAACTAGTAGGTATGTATACAATCAAACTCTTAATTACGTAAGGACTAAAGGAAACAAAGAGTTGAATTTTTACCAACTAAGAGACCGATTTGTAACAGCAAAAAATAATTCTAAATTAAAAGAGTGGGAATTGCTTACTCCAAAAGATGTTAGAGCAGGTGCAATCAAAGATATGGTAAATGCATACAAAACAGCATTCTCAAACTTAAAAAGAGGAAACATAAGACAATTTAAAATTAACTATAGATGCAAGAAAAAAGATCGATCAATTGAAATTCCAAAGACCGCTATTTCGTACAAAGATGGATCATTATTCATTTACAAAAAATACCTTAATAGTAAAATAAAAAAGTGTAAAGAAACAATACCAGAAATAAGATATGATTGTCGTTTGCAATGGGAACGAAAGCAATGGTATCTTATAATACCAATAGACGTTGAGTGTAAAGATTCTGGTTTTGATAAAACGGAAGCATGTGCTCTTGATCCTGGATCAAGAAAGTTCCAGACTATATATTCAGAAAACAAAGTAGAAACAGTTCGAATTAGAAAAGATCAAATTAAAAAGTTGCAAAATAAACTAGATAAGATGAAGTCACTTAGAGATAAAAAAATTATAAGCAGAAAAAGATACAAAAATAGAGAAAATAGAATTTACAATAAATTAGATCATCTGATTGATGATATGCATTTTAAGACGATTAATTCGTTAGTTAAAAATTACCAGGTTATTTTTCTTCCTATCTTCGAAAGCCAAGAAATAGTAAGAAAAAATAAATATGGTAATCGCAATCTTCTTCAATTAAAACACTATCGTTTTAGAATGCGACTTGCCGAAAGATGTAAAATAGAGAAAGAAACAAGATTAGTTGTATGTACAGAAGAATACACCTCCAAGACATGCACTCGATGCGGATCTCTCAATGATGTTGGGTCATCCGAAGTTTATCAGTGTTCTAATTGCGATCTGATTATAGATCGTGATGTCAATGGTGCAAGAAACATTTTTATCAAGTGCATCAATGAAATAATGTGATTTCTTATATTTTCCCGTAAAGCTACTTACGGGTTAGAAGCTCGAAAGAGTTGGATTCATATGAATTCGTATGAATCTAGTAGCGGAATGGAAAATTAATTTTACTTAGGTTAAGCATAATCAGTCCGAAAAGGAAGATAGCGTATGTAGAGGTTGTTTTTTGAAAAGTTTGGCGGACATTCGCCCGTCTTGGACGGATTATGATTAAAATGCTACTAAGACTAATAAAATTAAAAGATGAATATAACTCTTTATTTGAACGAAGATCAATAATATTTTAGTTTCTCTAAAATTAATCATAATCGCTTTTAATAGATTATGATTAAATCTAAATTACAGATATTATCAATTAATTTAGAAGAATAATTATGTGATGTATACCTGTTTATTTACGACTTTTTTACAAAATTTAATTATTTATTATATAAATATTTATATATTTTAAAATGTCATTTAGAATAACAAAAGCTACTGAACAGATAGCATCACTTGTAAATCAATTAAGTCAACCTGTTGCAAATGCGAATAAACTCAATAATTCTCTGATAGGAGATTTATCTGGTGCTACAAATGGTAGCCTTTTAACTTTTAACCAAGGCTCTTGGGGTTGGAGTGCAATTACAGGATCAATAGTAGGTACGACAGGTGATACAGGACCTACAGGTCTTAAAGGAGTTACCGGGTCTAAGGGAGCTCAAGGAGATGTCGGTACATCTACAAATACTGGTGTTACAGGACCTACAGGACTTAATGGAGTTACAGGACCTATAGGTATTCAAGGATTCGCAGGTCCCGCTACAAATACAGGTCCTACAGGACAAACTGGTCCAGCAGGACTTAATGGTCCTATAGGTACTCAAGGATTTACCGGATATACAGGAGTTACAGGTTCTCAAGGGTCTACGGGACTTACAGGTTTACAAGGAACTACTGGCTTAACCGGTTCTCAAGGTCTTACAGGTTCTATAGGTTCAACAGGCGTTCAAGGAATCACCGGACCGTCAGGTCTTCAAGGAGTTACAGGATTAACCTGTGCCCAAGGAGTTACAGGACCTACAGGTTCTTATGGAGTTACAGGACCTACAGGTATTCAAGGAGTTCAGGGAGTTACAGGACTTACGGGATCAACTGGCGCGCAAGGATTTACTGGGCCTACCGGTTACCAAGGAGTTACCGGGCCTACAGGTTTGACGGGTCCTCAAGTACCTACAGGCTCAACAGGGTTTCAAGGAGTTACAGGGCCCACTGGTATTAAAGGAGTTACAGGACCTATAGGTTCACAAGGTTTTCAAGGAGTTACAGGACTTACAGGTTTTCAAGGAGTTACAGGACTAACTGGTGCTCAAGGAGTTACAGGTCCAACAGGTCTTCAAGGAGTTACAGGACCAACAGGTTTACAAGGAGTTACAGGTTCAACCGGTTTTCAAGGAATTACAGGTTATACAGGCTTAACTGGTTCTCAAGGAGTTACTGGACCTACAGGTTTACAAGGAGTTACAGGTACTACAGGTTTTCAAGGAGTTACAGGTGGTACAGGTACTACAGGTTCTCAAGGAGTTACAGGACCTACAGGTTTACAAGGAGTTACAGGTAGTACAGGTCTAACAGGTGCTCAAGGAATTACCGGACTTACAGGTCTCCAAGGAGTTACAGGACCTACAGGTTCACAAGGTGTTCAAGGTGTTCAAGGATTTACAGGAGCTACAAGTTCACAAGGAGTTACAGGATCCACAGGTTCTCAAGGAGTTACAGGTGATACAGGTTCTAAAGGAATTGGGATTACTGGTCCATCTGGTGATCAAGGAGTTAGAGGAACTACCGGTTCTCAGGGACTTACAGGTAGTACTGGTCCAACTGGTTTACAAGGAGTAGGACTTACCGGTTCTCAGGGACTTACAGGTAGTACTGGTCCAACTGGTTTACAAGGAATTACCGGACCCACAGGTTACCAAGGAATTACAGGTAGTACAGGTTCTCAAGGAGTTACAGGTAATACAGGTTTAACAGGCTATCAAGGATTTACCGGGTCTACAGGTTGTCAAGGAGCTACTGGAGTTACAGGTCCAACTGGTGTCCAAGGAGTTACAGGCCCACCTGGTACTCAAGGAGTTAGAGGAACTACCGGATCTACAGGTTTTCAAGGAACACCTTTAACAGGTATGCAAGGAATGATAGGCATAACCGGTACTACAACTGGTTCTCAAGGAGTTACAGGAACTAAAGGTTTAACTGGTTCTCAAGGAGTTACCGGACCCACAGGTCTGACAGGAATTACTGGAACTACAGGTTATCAAGGAAATACCGGAACTACAGGTTTAACTGGCTCTCAAGGAATTACTGGACCTACAGGTCCAACTGGTGATAAAGGAGTTACTGGCTCAACAGGTGCTCAAGGAGTTACTGGACCTACAGGTTTGACGGGTGCTCAAGGACCTACAGGCTCAACAGGATTTCAAGGAGTTACAGGTCCCACAGGTTCAGGATACACAGGAGTTACAGGTGTTACAGGTTTTCAAGGAGTTACAGGACTTACAGGTTATCAAGGAATTACAGGGTATACAGGTTCTCAAGGAATTACAGGGCCTACAGGTTTGACAGGTGCTCAAGGAATCACAGGCTCAACAGGTGCTCAAGGAGTTACTGGATCTACAGGTTACCAAGGAGTTACTGGATCTACAGGTTACCAAGGATTTACTGGACCTACAGGTTTGACGGGTGATAAAGGATTTACTGGACCTACAGGTCTTCAAGGAGTTACTGGACTCACAGGTCTCCAAGGAGTTACTGGTATTAAAGGAGTTACTGGTCTTACAGGTCCTCAGGGATTTCCAGGTACTGCTACTAATACGGGAGCAACAGGAGAAGTTACAGGACCAACAGGCTTTAAAGGAGTTACAGGCCCAACAGGTCTCCAAGGATCGCCAGGTACTGCTACTAATACTGGAGCTACAGGACCAACTGGTATTCAAGGAGTTACTGGTCTTACAGGTTCTCAGGGATTTCCAGGTACAGCTACCAATACTGGATCTACAGGACCAACAGGTTCTCAAGGAGTTACTGGTCTTACTGGTTCTCAGGGATTTCCAGGTACTGCTACAAACACTGGCTCTACAGGGCCAAGTGGTTCTCAAGGAATTACTGGTCCTACTGGTCTTCAAGGATTTCCAGGTACTGCTACAAATACTGGATCTACAGGACAAACTGGTATTCAAGGAGTTACTGGTCCTACTGGACTTCAAGGATTTCCAGGTACTGCTACAAACACTGGCTCTACAGGGCCAAGTGGTTCTCAAGGAATTACTGGTCCTACTGGTCTTCAAGGAGTTTCTGGTACTGCTACAAACACTGGTTCTACAGGGCCAAGTGGTTCTCAAGGATTTACTGGCCCTACTGGTCTTCAAGGAGTTTCTGGTACTGCTACAAACACTGGTACTACCGGATCAACAGGATCACAAGGAGTTACAGGTCCTACCGGTTCTCAAGGATTTCCAGGTACCGCTACAAATACTGGTTCTACAGGATCAACTGGTTCTCAAGGAATTACTGGTCCTACTGGTCTCCAAGGACTTTCAGGTACCTCTACGAATACTGGTTCTACAGGGCCAAGTGGTTCTCAAGGAATTACCGGTCCTACTGGTCTTCAAGGAGTTTCTGGTACTGCTACAAACACTGGTGCTACCGGATCAACAGGCTCACAAGGAGTTACTGGCCCTACCGGTCTCCAAGGAGTTGCAGGTACTGCTACGAATACTGGTTCTACAGGATCAACAGGTGCACAAGGAATTACTGGTCCTACTGGTCTTCAAGGAGTTTCTGGTACTGCTACAAATACTGGTTCTACTGGACCTACAGGTGCCCAAGGAATTACTGGTCCTACTGGTCTCCAAGGTTTACCAGGTACTGCTACGAATACTGGTTCTACAGGACCAACTGGTATTCAAGGAGTTACTGGTCTTACAGGTTCGCAGGGATTGCCAGGTACTGCTACTAATACTGGAGCTATAGGGTCAACTGGCGAGAAAGGAGTTACAGGACCTACTGGCGAGAAAGGAGTTACAGGACCTACTGGTCTTCAAGGAGTTACAGGATCAACTGGTCTTAAAGGAATTTCTGGTACTGCTACAAATACTGGACCTACAGGACCAACTGGTCTTCAAGGAGTTACAGGTACTACTGGTTTTCAAGGACTTGCAGGTACTGCTACAAATACTGGACCTACAGGACCAACCGGTTCTCAAGGAGTTACAGGTCCTACTGGTCTCCAAGGACTTGTAGGTACTGCTACAAATACTGGATCTACAGGACCAACCGGTTCTCAAGGAGTTACAGGTCCTACTGGTGTTCAAGGAATAGCAGCTACATCTACAAATACTGGTGCTACAGGACCTACTGGTCTTCAAGGATTTATAGGTCCTACTGGTGCTCAAGGAATATCAGCTACATCTACAAATACTGGTGCTACAGGACCAACTGGTCTTCAAGGATTTACCGGTCCTACTGGACTGCAGGGTGTACAAGGTCCTACCGGTTTTTATTTTGATCCATTCACAGGTATGAGTATTACCGGAGTAAGCTCAGATACTGTATATACAAATGTCCCAAATACAATGCAAATAACATTATATGGAATAATACCGTTCATAAACACAGTTGAACTTGGTTATTCTTATACAGGATCATCCGTACCTACCACTATAGCAAGCTCTGCCGCAACACTTACTTCAGCAGGAACAAGCAATAGTTTTAATATTGTTCCAACATCTCCTGGTGGCTCTCTATACTTTTATGCAAAACCAACAACTACGTGGGGATTTACAGCAACAAATTACATAGTAAGCAATCCAATTACTTCGGTTGATACTCGAATAAGTAAATCTAATCTTGAATTCTCTTTAGTAAAAGGTATATCTGTAACAGGGACTGCATCTGTCGTAGGGATATCGCCTAGTTCAACAGCCTCAAATTTTTCAATGTACCTGAATACTTCTGAAACGGTCGCCGGTGCATGTACAATTGATACATATTCATATACGGGTCCCACAGGAGTCTTAAATTTCACAGTATCTCCATCGGTAATTGGTGTTAACAATCTGTATGTAAAATATACTAATCCATCAAATAATCCAAATATTTTAACTTATACTGGATCTAATAATTTAGGGTACTTTGTAGATGATGCAAGTTCAACTTTCAAAATGCCAACTTCTATAATGTCATATTCACCTACAGGATCTAATTATACAAATATATCCCCAACTGGAATGAGAATAACAACAACAGGAGCAACCGGATTAACAGGAACTTACACTTTCTACTACGGGTCAAGTACAGGTGCACGTTCAATAACTGGTCTCATGCAAGGCCCTACAGGTCTATTTATAGGAAACCAAAATAAAGTTGACTTATCTATAGCTCCATCTACTGGAACATGGTATCCTTATATCAAAATAATTTCTCCTCTTGGTGTTACAGGACCGTTGATAGGTTCAAATATATCTTTCACATCAAGATCAATTATAAGACCTTTATATATTACAGGTAGTACACCAACAATATATATGAGTAATAGTTTAACTACGGTCGTGGTAACTTTTGATAAATACGATCCACAATTTCCTGGTACAGCAACTGTATCTTACTCTAGCGACGGTAATAGCTTTACTGATATAGGTACGGCATCTATAATAAATGGAACAGTAACTGTAAATGGAACTATTTCTGCTACTGGATTATACTACATATATGCAAAAACAATAGACATATTTAATGTACAATCAATATTCATGAAGGGGAGCCAATTTAATTCAGATGATACTACTCCGTTTCCAGCGACTCTTAATTTCTCTCAGCCAATAGTGATCGCTGGAACCGCTACGAATATAACTGTATCTCTTGACAAATCAATAAAAACAAATACTGCGTGGATGCTAACTGCGTCTAAGGGTCAGTTCATGCAGGCAACTGGAACAACCTCGAATTTGACATCGTCACTTTCATCTATGTATACACCATCAGGGACAGGTAGTTCAACTGGATCACTTCAACTAACATGGGGTTCAAGTACAAAGACAATAACAGGTGCTTTGCCTTCGTCATTATGCATAACTGGTACAAGTCTCAATAGTGTATTTTTAAGAACAGAGGATTCAAGTAATGCGTGTACACTGACATTAGATGCCTATAATTCATTAACCAGTATGCAGATAACAAAAGTATTTTTAAACACGACAGACACATTATTAGATAACTGCTCTATAACAAATTATGATAGTAGCAATGGCATCTTAACTTTCGACTTCAACTCACCAGTAGACACAACAAAACTCGTTTCTGGACTAAACACGCTCTACGTAAAAACAACTTACGGTACTATCAGTTACAAAGGGAATACAGGGAATGGCTTATATATCGCGCCATTATACGATTTCCCTACTTCATTTTCGACATCATCAAGTGTAGAATTCACTAACATAACCGCTAATCATAGCACTAATATTCAGACCATTAACCCAGTCACATTCACTGCTACATCAACTTTCGATAGAAAAAGAGCTGCAGAAGCACAAATATACTATAACGAAATAAATTCTATTATAGGTGCAACCTGCTGTGCAACTGGCACGCTTAATACTAACGGTGTTATGAGCGTTAAACTAGACAAAATATATGGAGCTCTTTATATATTCGTGCGTGTTGTCGCGCCGATTCTTACAACGCCAACATATCTAGATGCAACATGTTCTCGATTAACTATTATTAATTCGCCTTTATTTAAATATACAAATAGTGACAGCTATTTCTTGGCTAATGATTATGATCTAAGAACTGGAAAAAACACCTTCGACGACGAAGTGTATTATAGGTGGTCTAAACTAGCCTATGATACAACAATGATGGAAGATACTTTTACAGGAACCCTCGCGTTGCAGAATAATACACAATTCTATAGCAACGTGCGTAGCTTTTATGTTAGAGGAACTTCTGATCAGGTTAATTCATACTCTAATAATACTGGACCAAGAGTACCGCATATACTTGATTGTAACCTTAACAAAGGCATTAACCCTGGGGGCATCAGCGATGGCTGGTTTGATTCATTTAGTGCCATCGATACTACTATACCATGGTGGTTCAGATGGGGATACACTAGACCTGTGGTAGTTAGCAGATATAGAATGGGAACGGGAAAAGATGGTGGTAATCCTAGTGGAACTAGTTTCTATCTTAAAGGTTCTACAACAATCGACTTCTCTATTGGTGGTCCTGCCGTGATATTGGCGACAATATCTGGAAATAATGTAACTGGATCATTCCTAGATGCGTCATGGACTACAATTTCAAATACGACTGAATATATGTATTACGAGTTAAGGCAAGACACTCCTTGTGGGGCATGGATGAACATTTGTTTGGGATCTTGAGAAATACAACTCAAAATGATAGATTAACCATAATCTGTCCAAAGGAAATTTCAGAAAAACAACATAGCTTATGTACATGTTGTTTTCTGAAAGGTTTGGAGGCCATTTGTCCGTCTTGGACGGATTATGATTAAATTGAAACGTATATTTACTCCTATATACTCATAAAATGTTTAAGCGCTCAAGTTGCTTTCTAACTCTTGTAAAATGAATCATAATCTATTTGAAAAATTATGATTCAACTTTATATTTATTATTCTAAAAGTAAATATTTATATATTTTAAAAATGTCATTCAGATTGCAAATCACTTCGTTATCTATAGGTGAAATTTCAGGTCAATTAAGCAAACCTATTGCAAATGCCATTAAACTTAATGATACTTCAATCGGAGATTTATCTGGAGCTGCAGAAGGTAGTATTTTAACTTTTAACCAAGGTTCTTGGGTATGGAGCGAAATTACAGGACCACCAGGTTCAACAGGTTCAACAGGTTTAAGTGGTTCTCAAGGAGTTACCGGGCCTACGGGAGATCAAGGATTTGCAGGTACATCTACAAATACTGGAGCAACAGGACCAACTGGTATTCAAGGAATTACTGGTCCTGCTGGTTTACAAGGAGTAAAAGGTGATGAAGCTAATACAGGTGAAACCGGACCATCTGGTAGTCAAGGAGTTACAGGTGCAACCGGCGATCAAGGAATTCTAGGAACAACCGGTTCTCAAGGAGTTACCGGATCTATAGGTCCAACAGGTGATCAAGGAGTTACAGGTCCAACAGGTCTTCAAGGAGTTACAGGGATTACCGGTTCTCAAGGAGTTACAGGATCTATAGGACCAACAGGTTCTCAAGGAATTACAGGTTCAGGTCTACAAGGAGTTACAGGACCAACAGGATCTCAAGGACTTACCGGACCAACAGGTTCAACAGGTACTCAAGGAATTACAGGTCCAACAGGATCTCAAGGACTTACAGGTACAACTGGTGTTCAAGGAATTACAGGACATACAGGATCAACAGGTACACAAGGAGTTACCGGATCTACAGGTTCGACAGGTGCTCAAGGGATTACAGGACCTACAGGATTAACTGGTGTTCAAGGAGTTACAGGTTCCACAGGTGTTCAAGGAGTTACAGGTTCAACTGGTGTTCAAGGACTTACAGGACTCACAGGAATAATCGGTACTCAAGGAATTACAGGACCTACCGGTCTCCAAGGAAATACTGGTTTAACTGGGTATCAAGGAGATACAGGACCTACCGGTCTCCAAGGAGTTACAGGACCTACCGGTCTCCAAGGATTTACAGGAGACATAGGTTTAACTGGTACGCAAGGAATTACCGGGGTTACAGGTGTACAAGGACTTACAGGGCCTATAGGTTCAACTGGTACTCAAGGAGTTACAGGTAGTACAGGTGTACAAGGAGTTACAGGACCTACAGGTCTGCAAGGATTTACGGGAGTCACAGGAACAACTGGTGTTCAAGGAATTACTGGACTTACAGGTTACCAAGGACTTACAGGGCCTACAGGTTTAACTGGTTCTCAAGGAGTTACAGGTTCTACAGGTCTAAAAGGAATTACAGGTCCAACAGGTTTACAAGGAGTTACAGGACCTACCGGTATACAAGGACTTACAGGTCCTACCGGTATACAAGGACTTACAGGAGACATAGGATCAACCGGTACTCAAGGAATTACCGGGGGTACAGGTGTACAAGGACTTACAGGGCCTACAGGTTCAACTGGTACTAATATAGGATTTACTGGACCTACAGGTCTACAAGGACTTACAGGACCTAGAGGTCTGCAAGGATTTATGGGAGTTACAGATCAAACTGGACCTCAAGGACTTACAGGGCCTACAGGTTCAGGTACTCAAGGAGTTACAGGTCAAACTGGTGATAATATAGGATTTACTGGACCTACAGGTCTACAAGGACTTACAGGATTAACCGGTTCAACTGGTGCTCAAGGAGATACAGGACCAACTGGAGTTCAAGGCGTTACAGGATCTACAGGTCCAACTGGTTCTCAAGGAATTACAGGGGTTACAGGTGTACAAGGACTTACTGGACCTACAGGTTCAACAGGTGCTCAAGGGCAAACAGGTACTACTGGCACTCAAGGACTTACTGGATATACCGGTTCTCAAGGAGTTACAGGGCCAACTGGTATAGGACTTATTGGACTAACTGGTTTAACTGGTACTCAAGGAGATACAGGGTCTACAGGTATAGAAGGACTTACAGGACCTACTGGTTCAACTGGTACTAAAGGAGTTACAGGTTTTACAGGTATAGAAGGAATTACAGGACTTACAGGTTCAACTGGTACTCAAGGACTTACAGGACCAACTGGAGCTCAAGGAGTTACAGGAACAACTGGAGCTCAAGGAGTTACAGGAACAACTGGTTCTATAGGTTCTCAAGGACTTACAGGACTTACATGTTCTCAAGGACTTACAGGATCTACCGGATGTACAGGTTCTCAAGGGAATACTGGATCTACAGGTTTGATAGGTACTCAAGGGTCTACAGGTAGTACAGGTATAGAAGGACTTACAGGGCCTACAGGTTTCCAAGGACCTACAGGCGCTCAAGGAATTACAGGGTCAACAGGTATTATAGGATTAACTGGTCCTACAGGTATACAAGGATTAACAGGTAGTTTTACAACTACAGGAGCTACAGGTGCAACAGGTCCAACAGGTGTTCAAGGATTTATTGGATCTACCGGTTCTCAAGGATTGACAGGTTCTACAGATAGTACCGGTGCAACAGGACCAACTGGTGCCCAAGGATTTATTGGATATACAGGATCTCCAGGTTTGACGGGTTCTACAGATACAACTGGTGCAACCGGACCAACTGGTATTCAAGGATTTATTGGATATACAGGATCTCAAGGTTTGACGGGTTCTACAGATACAACTGGTGCAACAGGACCAACTGGTATTCAAGGATTTATTGGCTATACAGGTTCTCGAGGTTTGACGGGTTCAACAGATACAACAGGTGCAACAGGACCAACGGGTATTCAAGGATTTATTGGCTATACAGGTTCTCGAGGATTGACAGGTTCAACAGATACAACAGGTGCAACAGGACCTACAGGTGTTCAAGGATTTATTGGATCTACTGGTTCTCAAGGATTGACAGGTTCAACAGATACAACAGGTGCAACAGGACCTACAGGTGTTCAAGGATTTATTGGATCTACTGGTTCTCAAGGATTGACAGGTTCAACAGATACAACAGGTGCAACCGGATCTACAGGTGTTCAAGGATTTATTGGATCTACTGGTTCTCAAGGTTTGACGGGTTCAACAGATACAACAGGTGCAACAGGACCAACTGGTATTCAAGGATTTATTGGATATACAGGTTCTCAAGGTTTGACGGGTTCAACAGATACAACAGGTGCAACAGGACCAACAGGTATTCAAGGATTTATTGGATCTACTGGTTCTAGAGGATTGACAGGTTCAACAGATACAACAGGTGCAACAGGACCAACAGGTATTCAAGGATTTATTGGATCTACAGGTTCTCAAGGATTAACAGGTTCAAGAGATACAACAGGTGCAACAGGACCAACTGGTATTCAAGGATTTATTGGATCTACAGGATCTCAAGGTTTGACGGGTTCAACAGATACAACAGGTGCAACAGGACCAACAGGTATTCAAGGATTTATTGGATATACAGGTTCTCAAGGTTTGACGGGTTCAACAGATACAACAGGTGCAACAGGACCAACAGGTATTCAAGGATTTATTGGATCTACTGGTTCTAGAGGATTGACAGGTTCAACAGATACAACAGGTGCAACAGGACCAACAGGTATTCAAGGATTTATTGGATCTACTGGTTCTCAAGGATTGACAGGTTCAAGAGATACAACAGGTGCAACAGGACCTACAGGTATTCAAGGATTTACTGGATATACAGGTCCTCAAGGATTGACAGGTTCAACAGATACAACCGGTGCAACAGGACCAACTGGTGCTCAAGGATTTACAGGACCAACAGGCCCTCAAGGCTTTACAGGTTCCACAGATACTACAGGCGCAACAGGACCAACTGGTCTTCAAGGAGTTACTGGTGATACTGGACCACAAGGCTTTACAGGTTCCACAGGTACAACAGGACCTACCGGAACAACTGGTATTCAAGGAGTTACCGGAACAACTGGTATTCAAGGATTTACGGGTACTACTGGTATACAAGGATTGACAGGCTCTACTGGTATACAAGGATTGACAGGTTCATCGGTGACTACTGGAGCAACAGGACAAACTGGTAGTCAAGGAGTTACTGGTCCTAGAGGTACTCAAGGATTTACAGGTACTAATGCAGACACTGGAGCAACAGGCCCAACTGGTACACAGGGACTTACTGGTCCTATAGGTACTCAAGGATTTACTGGTACCAATGCAGAAACTGGAGCAACAGGCCCAACTGGTCTTCAAGGATTTACTGGAACTGCTATAAAAGGATTAACGGGTACCGATGCTATTACTGGGGCAACAGGACCAACCGGTACTCAAGGAGTTACAGGTCCTACAGGTCCGACAGGAGCTACAGGATATGCAGGTGTTGACTTTGACCCATTTCCTAATATGACCATTTCTTTGGTAAGTCCTGACACTGTATATACAAATCTTTCAAATACAATTCAAATGAAATTATTCTGTATGGTACCAGTAATAAATACAGTTGAAATTGGTTACTCTTCTTCATCTTCTGGTCAAAATATAACTAATATAACTTACATAGGAAAACTTAATATGTCAGGGATAATTACTTTTACTATTACCCCGCCTAATAGTAGTATTGGAACTATATACTTTTATGCAAAACCAACAACGATGTGGGGAGTTGCTGCAACCAATTATCTAATAAGTGGACCAATTACTGTGATTGAATCGACCTATCAAATCAAACCATTGTTCAGTTCGACTGATACATTTTCTGGGTTAGAACCTACGTTATGGAGTGCCACTGGCGCATACTTATCAGGGGGAGCTAAGTGCAACCCTGACATACTAGGAGACTATGCATACGTAGGTAAGTCAAATCCGATTATTCCAAGTATGTTTCGGGGAGCTAGCTCATCACTTACCATAATAACAAATAAGTCGAATCAAGTGAGATACCTACTCATCATTGACAATATGAAAAATAGTTCTACAAGTGCAAATCTCACAACGTTTCGAGCGACTCTTGCGAGTGATAGCACTAAGTACATCGACAGTAACAGTTGCAGAGGAACTTTTACTGTCGATGGAACATACACTAATTCATACACTCCTACTTCGTCAGTAGCTTCAGACTTCTTTGAAACATATTACATTAATGGTGCATCAGTGAATATAGATAACACAGCTAAAGCTCTTCCACCATTCTCAGGTGCGCGTGGAGGTTCTCACACACAAATCTACTCTGATTATGTCACATGTATCAAGTTTAAAGAAGTCGTTAATATCGAGCTCAGATCAATAAGCAACTCAGCAACTGGTACGAACGTTTCCGCATATCCTGTTCGCCCAAGTTCGACATCACCTTTTATACCCATATCGTACCCAAACATTTGCCGACTTGGTTTAATCTCTGCATATCCAAATAATGCTTTCGCAGATAATGATGCCTTCCTCACATTCGCAAAGCCATTAGCAGCAACTTACGGGATCCCGTGGGTTCTCGACAATGCAAGCATTGCAACAGCTCTCCTTAAAGTATACGGCTGTGTAGCTGATGCGTCTTCTGCAATCGGTAATCTGAATTACGCATCTTCCTACACCGGTAGTACGAGTCTACCAGCAGGGAATACTAGTGCTGCTCCAGCTGTAAATCCTTCAACTCTAAACGGTCAACATTATAGTCTTTCACTTCTACTGTCAAGATGGCCTTTCACAGGATACACTGCAATGTCAGTTCAAAGTCAGACTAGTAGTCTGCAACATGGATACTTCAATGATCCAAATACAGGCTTTCCAATTATATGTCATGGCAGTGGAGGATCAATAACCATTCAAAAATCTGTTAGCAATTTATCTTTATTAGTCGTTTATTCTATTCCGGTTACTGGTTGGGTTTACGGAGTGCCTCACAGTGGTGGTGGAAAAGTGTTTAACGGAGGTACAATGACAACTGTAATCGCAAACGCAGCTGTCTCGTTGATTTCAAAGACACTTTGTGTGTCGTGGGTAGGATCATTCTTCCGTTACGCTCCGAAAGCAATTAGTAGTGTCAACAAGTTAACTTGTGTGTTTAATGGGTTTGCGTTGTTTGATCCATCAGATACTGGTACAATCGGCACAACTTCGCTACAGTATGCAGTAAAAAATTTGAACACAGGATTAGATCCTCTCATAGTGTGGGACTTGCAACAGGCAATCCTACGAACAGCATGGGACAGCGGTGATTCTCAAACTTACATCGCAAACACGACTGACACAGGATTTTATAATATCAAAAACTGTATAATCTGGAAAGCACTTACTGGTACAAACACAAATTATGCATTCGAGAACCAACAACTTTTCGTTTTCACACTACAGATTGACAGAAGTGTACGGCTTGTTACCGACGCTGATATCGACAGTTGGATTAAGGTATACCAAAACGGTGTTCAACTCAACCGGTGTACTAAAGCAAGCACAATAAATTTGTCAACAGTCACAAGCAGCATTACGCCCTACTGCTCAAATGTTCTGCTCACAGATTACGTATCAGGAGGTAGTTCTTTCTTCACATCTGATGCTGAAGTGTGCGGTACACCACATTTCACCCTATGTAAGCCATCTTGGGGGGTTGCTTCCGTATGCGCGTTCGCAGAGATGAGTGTTGTGGAGACAAGTAATACAGATTCTACAGTTGCCGGTCTCGGAAAAAAGTGGGGAATTGTCACATCATTTAATTCTCTTAAGTTCATAACAACAGACAATATCACAACAGACTACAAATTTTTCGTCAGTTCGGCGGCCGCATACGCTAACTTAAATCCAACAACTACATTCTCTTCTACGACATTTGGTCAGCAGATTAATACTTCCTCGACTGCCGGAGAGTATTTAAGACTTGGCACAATCTCTTCTCTTACCGGAACAAATGCTACAAACGCCCGCATTTCTCTTACTCTCAGTCACACAGACGGCACCACCGTTAATTATAGATTGATGTTTCACTTCAACGGTGCTATACGCTTCGCAGACGAAAGCAGCTTTCTTGCATCAGATGGAACATTTGTCGCAAAAACCGGCGTGTTTAGACTAATGCGCAGCACATCTCCTGCGTGGACAAACTACACTTACGACCCTTTGCAAGATGGGTTTATTATGCCAACGATCACTTCAGTCACTTGTACGGGTTCATCAATTCTTTTTAATAATAAAACACGTATTAATGCAGATTCTAATATGAGTAACGTTGTTCTTACCGTTGACAATTCTGCACATCTTTCTCTTGCCTTTAACTCTATTGTTGTGTACAACACTGGCGTCGCCAGTTCCACACCTAACATTATGAATGTGTCGGGAAATAAAGTCACTATATCTGGCACTATTGCAATTAATATGTCGACAAATAATAATAGTTATTATATTTTACTATTCCACCCAGCCGCTAACATATACTCTACTAATTTTTCAATAATACAATTCACTATTCCTACTGTCTTATTCGAGCCTGGTGTTAGTAATAATAATACCGTTTTTCCTTTGATAACATCTACATCTAGAGCATTACAGATGATATTTAGAAATAATACATCGACACGGGCTGAAAAACGTATATATTTGTTCTGGTCCACCGTTGGTAGCGATGGCAATCCGACCTCATCAACATGTCCAACTGACTCGGTAACATCTGCAAATGGTGTTGATATAACATCATATACGCAGAATAAAAATGGTAATAACGATGATTACCTAGTTTTCAATTCTATGGCTCCGCCGAGTTCGATAGGTCGGAACTATCATCTTTGGTATTACGTCCGTTTTTATCAAGTTTTTGGATATATATGCCCTCTCTGTGTATACAATCCACCAGTTGGTATAACGGCTAACCCGTCTTTTGTAATGGTTGGTACAAAATTAAGTGGAACAATAACTTTCACAACAAAGAATAATGCTGGATTAAGCACAACTACCGCAAATGATTTGATTGTGGTTGTAAGCACTCAAGCCAATCCGACAATAACAAATATAGACTCTACTTCTACTAATGTACAATCTTATGATTACAACTCAGGTATAATTACTGTTAATAATATGACTATGCCATCTGTTGTTGGATCGTACACTTTATGGGTATACATTAAAGGATATAGTTTCGTAGCTCAAAAAATGATCGGTTTCGCAATTTTTGGCGTCTCGAGTAGAGTTGTGTCCCCTCTCTGGCCTGCATTACCACCATATCAAAATTTAACTATTAATGCAAACACGTATAACGTGATTCTGCCACGGTTTGCTTCTTCTACGAACAGCATAACTATAAATTCTAAACTGGACATAGGTATTGACATACTAACTGAGCGAAAAAGTCGTTCGACCCCCATGCCTAATACCAAGAGACTTGAGTACCAGGGAACCAATAATATACCGTACAAAGTTCCAGGTACATTCGGTGCTCTAGGTCAATGCGCATCATGGTGTACTAATAATGGGTTATCACACACACAGGAATATATCGACTGGGTTAAGTCTACATTTGACATGAGCATGTTTATGAATTCAAAAACTGGAAACCCGACTTTTAATCCACTCACAGACAATATAGAAGATATGCGATTAAAATACACAAGTGGAAATTTCAGACCATATACCAATTCAGCATATTTTCTTGCATACCCACTACTTTCCAAGATAATTGATGGATCCGACTCAAATGATGCATATCTTCCGTACCAGATAACGACAGCTGGTCTTGGAGGCACTGTACCGCTGGCTGGCGATTGTATAAAGACAAATAACTACCTAAATGCTAAGAACCAATGGTATTACAGATGGGGTTATAATAGTTTACAGAGTCCAAAACGCATAGGCGTATCTCGAGAAGTTTCGTTCGATATACCCACTGAACCGAACGCCGCTGTTTCCAACGGCAACATACGAGGTGGTGAATGGTACGAGAACTTTAATTCGGGTAGTCATAATGGTACTTATTACACAAGCTACCCCACAAAGGATGGTTATAGTCTGTTTGGACGACTTTATGCAACTCCCGGCACCAAGCCGGATAGGGAGCAAATTGCATATACTAATACGTATACTTCGATTAACTCTCTAGTGAATCCTAATCAACAGTTCCTGGAGCTGAGAGGATACACGAGTAATACATTCAATAACGCCACCTCGACACTTCTTGCAAAAATAGACACTGAACTGTTTCTTAGCTCAAATGGTCTTTCTGGCATTCTTGGTTTAACACCAGGTATCTACTTCAGAGAGAATAATCCTGATGGGATGTCATATCCAAACGGAAATGCGGTAATGTTATGGTTCAACTTGCTCGCTTCTGGATCCTGGAGTCACTATGAGATCCGTG
>Ga0214919_10004750_pt1 | contig 19643 bp, 18 predicted proteins | sample LL1503_MetaG_FD_177994 | JGI IMG/M metagenome (GOLD analysis project Ga0214919, IMG submission 177994) | Freshwater microbial communities from Lake Lanier, Atlanta, Georgia, United States - LL-1503 | ecosystem: Environmental > Aquatic > Freshwater > Lake | place: USA: Georgia | collected...
TTTCTGCATGAATTTCTTTAGTATCATTAATCCAAACTTTATGTATTTTTTCCGAAAAATCAACTTTAGTAGCCCAACCATCGCGAACATCCGTCCCAAAACGTTGCGCTTGAGCTTGGATACCAATCATCATTTCTGGTCCAGTTATTCCTTCAGGATTTCCAGGCCAATTTTCTACTTCATTTGTGGTAGTTAATTGCCCACCAGGTTGTGTTCCTTGATATAAAACAGGATTCATATTAGCCCTAGCGGCATAAATTGCTGCAGTGTAACCCGCAGGACCAGAACCTATAATTAAGCATTTTACTTTTTCAATTGTATCTGACATAATTTTAATTTTGGTTGCAAAGATAACTCATTAAAATGAAAAAAATTATTTCAATAAACTAGAAATTACTATAAAAAAATAATTTTCTTTATTTGTTGAATAATAAATAATAGAGTTATATTTGCACTCCATTTTAATGAGAATTCGGGGTGTAGCGTAGCCCGGTTATCGCGCCTGCTTTGGGAGCAGGAGGCCGCAGGTTCGAATCCTGCCACCCCGACAAAAATCCTTTCTGTAGTATTCAGAGAGGATTTTTTTATGGAATATTTCTTGAAAAATAAAATTCTCTTCCGATATAATTTCTATTTTTGTTGGGTATAAAAACTAAAACAATTATTATGCTCATTATTGGAATTGCTGGAGGAACAGGAAGTGGGAAAACGACTGTTGTTCATCAAATTATGAATGAATTACCCGAAACCGAAGTGGGCGTATTATCTCAAGATTCCTATTACAAGGAAAATAATAATTTAAGTTTTGAAGAAAGAGCTTTAGTTAATTTTGATCATCCAAGAGCAATTGATTTTAATCTTTTGGTACAACATCTCAAAGAATTAAAAGACGGCAATACAATTGAACAGCCTGTATATTCTTTTGTGACTCATAATAGAACTGATGATACCGTAATAACACATCCAAGAAAGGTGATTATAGTTGAAGGGATTTTAATTTTAACAAATCCTGAACTTCGTGATTTATTTGATGTGAAAATATTTGTACATGCTGATTCAGACGAGCGCTTAATCAGAAGATTAAAGAGAGACATTGCAGAACGTGGCCGTGATATAGAAGAAGTTTTAAACAGATATCAAACCACATTAAAACCTATGCACGAGCAGTTTATTGAACCAACTAAAGCTTTTGCAGATATTATAATTCCAAATGATAAATACAATACAGTTGCCATTGATGTTGTGAGAGCTGTAATAAACCAAAGAATCACTTAAATTTATGAATTACTTTAAAAACTTGACAGATGCTTACCCAATACTTAAAATATTAGGGAACAGATATGTTATTGTAACAGTTTTTTTTGTTATTTGGATGGTTTTTTTGGACAATACATCTTATATTGAACATAGCGTTCTTAACAAACAATTAAATGAACTAGAAGATAACAAAAAATATTATCAGGACGAGATAAAAAAAGATGAAAAAAACATCAAATTATTAAAAAATCCAGACCAAATTGAAAAGTATGCTCGTGAAAAATACTATATGAAGCGCAATAGTGAAGATATTTACCTCATTGAATTTGAAGACGATACCGTTAAAGAAGAACAGTCAAAATAAAATTATTTATAAAACAAAATTATGGCTGAAGAATTGTTAAATGAGTTTGAAAGTGTTTCTTCTAAGCAATGGAAACAACAAATACAATATGAACTTAATGGAGTAGATTATAATGATACTCTAGTTTGGGAATCTCCAGAAGGAATAAAAGTTAAGCCTTTTTATCATAATGATGAATTTAAAAGTAAGTATTCAATCAATACACCTAATGCATTTAAAATACTGCAAAATATTTTTGTCCACGATATTACCCTATCAAATAAAAGAGCAATAACTGTCTTAAACCGTGGCGCAGAAAGTATTCGTTTTACTATTGAAAATGAGAAAGTTTCTATTGAAGAGTTAATGCAAAATTTACCTATCGAAAAAACACAGTATTTTTTTTATTTGCCTTTCCTTTCAATCGATTTCGTAAACAAAATAAGTGCGTTCACAACAAAAAGCAAAGCTAATATAGTCATCCAAATTGATCCAATCGGTCAATTGTGTAAAGATGGAAATTGGTTTCAAAATCTCGAAAAAGATTTTGAAAAATTAAACTATATTTCTGAAAAGACTAACAATCCTTTCCTTACTATTGCTAGTGAAATTTATCAAAATGCTGGCGGTAATATGGTACAACAATTAGCTTTTACTGTAGCGCATGTAAATGAATATTTCAATAGAATTTCTTCAATTAATCAACCAATAACTATTGAAGTTGCAGTTGGGACAAATTATTTCTTTGAAATAGCCAAGTTAAGAGCTATGCGCTTATTATTCAATACTTTAGCTTCAGCTTATAATCATTCTATTGATTGTCACATTATTGCAACCCCAACAAAAAGAAATAAAACAGTTTATGATTACAACATTAATATGTTACGAACTACTACTGAATGCATGTCGGCAATTATAGGCGGAGCCAATACAATAGCTAATCTTCCTTATGACAGTTTATACCACAAAGACAATGAATTTGGTGATAGAATTGCTAGAAATCAACTTTTGATTTTAAAAAATGAAAGTTATTTTGATAAAGTAAACAATCCTGCTGACGGTGCATATTATATTGAAAATCTAACAGAACAGTTGGCCGAAAAAGCACTTTTACTTTTTAAAGACATTGAAGCCAATGGCGGTTTTATCAAACAATTAATAGAAGGAACTATTCAGAAAAAAATTCAAGAAAGTGCTATTAAAGAACAAGAACTATTTAATGATGGGAAAGAGGTTTTAGTGGGAACCAACAAGTATCCTAATAAAAATGACAAAATGAAACACGACTTGGAATTATATCCATTTGTGAAACAAAAACCCCGAAAAACATTAATCATTCCGATAATTGAAAAAAGAATAGCCGAAAAAATGGAACAAGAACGTTTATCTCAAGAGGAATAAAATGAGAAAAAACATCCAAAATATTAAATTACAAACTCGAAACCCTGAACCTGAAACTCGGAACTCGGAATTATTTCAAACCGCCGAAAATATTAATCTTAAACCTTTCTATACAGAAAAAGATATAGAAAATTTAAAACACATAGGTTTCGGGGCCGGCTTTGCTCCTAACCTTCGTGGTCCTTATACTACTATGTATGTGCGCCGCCCCTGGACAATACGGCAATATGCTGGTTTCTCTACAGCAGAAGATAGTAATGCTTTTTATAGAAGAAACCTAGCTGCCGGACAAAAAGGACTTTCAGTTGCCTTTGATCTAGCTACCCATAGAGGTTATGATTCTGACCATGAACGCGTTTTTGGTGATGTAGGAAAAGCCGGTGTAGCGATAGATTCAGTAGAAGATATGAAAATTCTCTTCGACCAAATTCCATTAGGAGAAATGTCGGTTTCAATGACTATGAATGGTGCTGTTTTACCAATAATGGCCTTTTATATAGTAGCTGCCGAAGAACAAGGCGTTACACCTGAACAACTTTCGGGAACCATTCAAAATGATATCTTAAAGGAGTTTATGGTTCGAAATACTTACATATATCCTCCTTCACCATCCATGAAAATCATTGCAGATATTTTTGAATATACTAGCAAGAAAATGCCCAAGTTTAATTCTATCTCTATTTCAGGATACCACATGCAAGAAGCGGGAGCAACGGCAGATATAGAATTAGCCTATACACTTGCCGATGGTATAGAATACATTCGAACCGGATTAGCCACTGGAATGAAAATCGATGAGTTTGCTCCTCGTTTATCTTTCTTTTGGGCTATTGGAATGAACCATTTTATGGAAATAGCCAAGATGCGAGCTGGAAGAATGCTTTGGGCAAAACTCCTGAAACAATTCCATCCAAAAGACGAAAAATCATTGGCACTCCGAACCCATTGCCAAACATCGGGGTGGAGTTTAACCCAGCAAGATCCTTTTAATAATGTAGCTAGAACTTGTATTGAAGGGGCAGCTGCAGCTTTTGGCGGAACACAATCATTACATACCAATGCTTTGGACGAAGCTATTGCACTACCAACAGATTTTTCGGCTCGAATTGCTAGAAACACACAAATATTTTTACAAGAAGAAACTAAAATTTGTAAAACTGTTGATCCTTGGGCTGGTAGTTTTTATGTGGAAAGTTTAACTAATGAAATCGCTCAAAATGCTTGGAAATTAATAGAAGAAGTTGAAGAGCTTGGTGGAATGACTAAAGCAATTGAAGCTGGTATCCCAAAACTTAGAATTGAAGAAGCTGCCGCACGAAAACAGGCTAGAATTGACAGTAGTCAAGATATTATTGTTGGAGTTAATAAATACCGCTTAGACAAAGAAGATCCGCTACATATTTTAGATGTGGATAATGATATGGTGCGCAAACAACAAATTCAACGTTTGAATCTAATAAAAGAAACGCGAGATAGCGCAACAGTAAAAGCATGTTTAGCAAAACTAACTGAAAATGCTAAAACAGGTAACGAAAATTTATTATCTTTAGCGGTAGAAGCTGCAAGAAACAGAGCTACACTAGGCGAAATTAGTGATGCACTTGAAGAAGTTTTTGGCAGATACAAAGCACAAATTAGAAGTTTTAGTGGCGTGTATAGTAAAGAAATTAAAAATGACGGTAGTTTTGAAAAAGCAAAACAGTTAGCTGACACTTTTGCAAAGAAAGAAGGTCGTCGTCCTCGTATTATGATTGCTAAAATGGGACAAGATGGTCACGATCGTGGAGCCAAAGTCGTTGCAACAGGATATGCAGATTTGGGTTTTGATGTAGATATTGGTCCGCTTTTTCAAACACCTGCAGAAGCTGCTAAGCAAGCTGTTGAAAATGATGTTCATATACTTGGCGTTTCGTCTCTGGCTGCTGGGCATAAAACTTTAGTTCCGCAAGTGATTCAAGAATTAAAAAAGTATGGTCGTGAAGATATTATGGTAATTGTTGGTGGTGTTATTCCTACCCAAGATTATCAATTTCTTTTCGATGCAGGTGCTGTTGCTATCTTTGGACCTGGAACAAAGATTAGTGAGGCGGCCATAAGTATTTTGGAGGTGCTTTTAAAAGATTAAATTAATTACTAAACAATTATCCTATGTATAAAAAAATACTACAATACTATTTATTTAATTGTAAAAGATAGCGGTACTAAATAGTTATAATACAATAAATTACGCAAATTAAATACTTACTCTTTTTTAATATGATAACTTAAATTAAACCTCCATTTTTGATTTGTTAAAGACTCTGGAATACATTTAAGAATGGAGGAAAGACTCCAAAAATTATAATTTAAAATATATCTTTACTAAAAATAAATATATGAATTTCTCAGCAAAAATGCTTCGTGATAATGCTTTGTCAGATAAAGTAATTGTAATAACAGGTGGCGGAAGTGGTTTGGGTAAAGCCATGACTAAATATTTTTTAGAGTTAGGGGCAAAAGTTGCCATTACTTCTCGAGATTTAGAAAAACTAAAAATAACTGCATTCGAACTTGAAGAGGAAACAGGGGGAAAGTGTCTTCCTATTCAGTGTGATGTACGCCATTATAATCAAGTAGAAGCCATGCTTGCCGTAGTATTGAAGACCTATGGTAAAGTAGATATTTTACTGAACAATGCAGCTGGAAACTTCATTTCTCCTACCGAGAGATTATCTGCTAACGCCTTTGATACGATTATTGATATTGTTTTGAAAGGTTCCAAAAACTGCACTTTGGCTTTTGGAAAACACTGGATAGCTGAAAAACAAACCAATTGTAATGTTTTGAATATTGTTACTACCTATGCTTGGACTGGTTCGGGTTATGTAGTACCAAGTGCGACTGCTAAAGCTGGAGTTTTAGCCATGACAAGGAGTCTTGCTGTAGAATGGGCAAAATATGGTATTAGAATGAACGCCATTGCTCCAGGACCATTTCCTACCAAAGGTGCTTGGGACAGACTTTTACCAGGTGATTTAGCCGAAAAATTTGATATGGCTAAGAAAGTCCCCCTTCGAAGAGTTGGTGACCATCAGGAATTAGCCAATTTGGCTGCTTATTTAGTTTCCGATTTCTCTGCATACATAAATGGTGAAGTAGTAACTATAGATGGTGGCGAATGGCTACAAGGAGCAGGACAATTTAATATGCTTGAAAAAATCCCTCAGGAAATGTGGGATATGCTCGAGGCAATGATTAAGAATAAAGGAAGTAAATAAAAAGTTGTCGAAGTTCAAGTTTGATTTATTTTAGACTGTAAACTGAGACATGTAGCATAAACTCTTGATGGATAACTTTACCATATTGTTAACAAAAATCCCTTGCCAAAGCCATAAATAATTGTATTTTTACAGCCTAAAATCTAGATAAATTACATGGGTAAAATCATTGCTATTGCGAATCAAAAAGGCGGTGTTGGAAAGACAACCACTTCAATAAATCTTGCAGCTTCACTAGGTGTTCTTGAAAAAAAGGTTTTATTGATAGATGCTGACCCACAGGCTAATGCTAGTTCGGGTTTAGGTATTGATGTGGAGAATATTGAAATTGGTACCTATCAAATTTTAGAGCATAGTAATACAATCGAAGAAGCCACTATTTCAAGTTCAGCTCCCAATGTATGGGTAATTCCAGCGCATATTGATTTAGTTGCTATTGAAATTGAACTAGTAGATAAAGACAATAGAGAGTATATGCTTAAACAAGCCTTAGAAAGGGTAAAAAACCAATATGATTATATCCTTATTGACTGTGCGCCATCATTAGGTTTATTAACCTTGAATGCTTTAACTGCTGCAGATAGCGTTGTTATTCCTATTCAATGTGAGTATTTTGCTCTAGAAGGATTAGGAAAATTATTGAATACCATCAAAAGTGTACAGAAAATTCACAATCCCAACTTAGATATTGAAGGACTTTTACTAACTATGTATGACTCTCGTTTGCGATTGTCAAATCAAGTGGTTGAAGAAGTACAAAAACATTTTAACGATATGGTTTTCAAAACTATTATTCAGCGAAATGTAAAATTGAGCGAAGCTCCAAGTTTTGGAGAAAGTATTATTAACTTTGATGCCACGAGTAGAGGAGCAACTAATTACCTTAGCTTAGCTCAAGAAATTATTAAGAAAAATAGTTAATCCCTATGGCAAAAGCTATAAAGAAACAAGCATTAGGAAGAGGTTTATCTGCACTTTTGAAAGACCCAGAAAACGATATCAAATCTGTTAATGATAAAAATGCTGATAAAGTAGTTGGTAACATCATAGAGTTAGACATTGAGGTTATTGCCATTAATCCCTTTCAACCAAGAACAAATTTCAACGAAGATTCTATACAAGAGTTAGCTTCTTCTATTAAAGAATTGGGGGTTATACAGCCTATTACTGTCCGGAAATTAGATTTTAATAAATACCAATTAATATCCGGAGAACGCCGTTTGCGCGCCTCAAAAGTGGCAGGATTAAAAACTATTCCTGCTTACATTAGAATTGCCAATGATAATGAGTCATTAATCATGGCACTAGTCGAAAATATTCAACGACACGATTTAGATCCTATAGAGATAGCACTTTCTTATCAAAGATTGATTGATGAAATTCAATTGACTCAAGAACAAATGAGTGAACGTGTTGGAAAAAAACGTTCAACCATTGCCAACTATTTGAGATTACTGAAATTAGATCCAATAATTCAAACCGGAATTAGAGATGGATTTATCAGTATGGGACATGGTCGCGCCATTATTAACATTGAAGACCAAGAAGTACAAACAGCTATTTACCAAAAGATTGTAAGTCAAAATCTTTCTGTTCGTGATACGGAAACTTTAGTAAAAAACTATCACGAAAGCCTAAAACCTATTGTAGCAAAAGTTAAAAAAACTACCACATTCGTTATAGCTGATGAGCAAAAAAAATCATTTGCTATTTTTTTTGGTGCTAAAGTAGAGGTTAACATAATTGCAAATAATAAAGGAAAAATTACCATACCGTTCCACTCTGAAGAAGATTTTAATCGCATTATTAAACTTATAAAAGGTTAGTGAATAAGCAGTTTTACATACTTATTCTCTTTTTTCTATTAGGAAATCAAAACATTTTTTCTCAGGAAATAGTAAGTGCACTTGCTGTAAAAGACACTTTGAAATCAAAAGATATAGATCCACTTACCCCTTCAAAAGCAGCTTTTTATTCGGCTATTGTTCCAGGTTTAGGACAAGCTTACAATAAAAAATATTGGAAAATACCTTTAGTATATGGTGCAATAGGAACAAGTTTGTATTTTTATATTAATAACAATAAAAAATATCACAGCTATCGCGATGCTTATAAAAGACGTTTGGCAGGTTATAGTGATGACCAATATCAATATCTTGACGATTCCAGATTGATAGCTGCGCAACGATTTTATCAAAGAAATAGAGACTTATCACTTTTGGTTAGTGTTGGATTTTATATTTTAAATATTGTTGATGCCAATATTGATGCCCATCTGACACAATTTAATGTTAGTGACAAATTATCATTTGCTCCCGATGTTTATCAAAATGAAATCAATGCAAAACCAAATATTGGTTTGACTTTTAATTATAGATTTTAGATGAAAATAGCCTTGCTTGGATATGGAAAAATGGGCAAAGTAATTGAAAAAATTGCTTTGGAAAGAGGACACGAAATTGTACTTAGAAAAACCAGTTCCAATACTTTTGAAGGACTAACAAATGCTGATGTTGCTATTGATTTTAGTATGCCAAATGTTGCTGTTGAAAATATTTCCGCATGTATCAATCAAGGAATTCCAGTAGTTTCAGGAACAACAGGCTGGCTTGAGAATTATGATGAAATGGTTAAACTATGTGAAAGCAAAAATGGCGCATTTCTATATGGTTCAAATTTCAGCTTAGGAGTGAATTTATTCTTTGAATTGAATGACTATTTAGCAAAACTAATGTCGAAATTTAAAGAATATAAAGTTTCGATGGAAGAAATTCATCATACTCAAAAACTTGACAAACCTAGCGGAACAGCTATTACACTTGCCAACACTATTATCAATCATACTTATAAAAATGATTGGTCTATTGAAAATCCAAAAGAAGATGACTTGTTTATAGAGGTGAAACGAAAAGAAAATGTTCCTGGCACACACACCGTTATCTATAATTCTAAAATTGATTATATAGAAATTAAGCATGTAGCCCATAACCGTGAAGGATTCGCTTTAGGTTCGATAGTAGCAGCCGAATGGATTATTGACAAAAAAGGAGTATTCACTATGAAGGATGTAATAGATTTACATTCTATTTAAAAATAACAAATTTCGAAAACTATAACAAATCTTTATATAAACATACATAAACTTTTAAACTTATCATTATGACACTATTTCAATGGTTTATATTTTTCTTAGCAGTTCAAATTATTCATGGTTTAGGAACTTGGAAATTATATGAAAAAGCAGGAAGAAAAAGATGGAAAGCCTTTGTTCCTGTATACAATTCTATTGTTTTAATGAAAATAATAGGACGTTCAACTCTTTGGACTCTATTACTTTTTATACCTGTAATCAACTTAATAATGTTTCCAGTAGTGTGGGTAGAGACTTTGAGAAGTTTTGGGAAAAAATCAAGTGCTGACACGTGGTTAGGAATTTTTACTTTCGGATTTTATATTTATTATATCAATTATACTCAAGATGTAAAGTATATCTCTGACCGAAGTTTAGTAGCTGTTACTAAAACCGGCGATACCATAAGTTCCATACTATTTGCTGTTGTGGTCGCCACTTTGGTGCATACGTATGTAATGCAACCCTTTACAATTCCAACAGCATCTTTGGAAAAATCATTATTAATAGGTGATTTCCTTTTTGTAAGCAAGTTCCATTATGGTGCAAGAACTCCAATGACAGCAGTTAGTGCACCAATGGTACATGATACCATACCAGTTGTAAAAAAGAAATCTTATTTAAGTTGGCCACAGATACCTTATTTCCGATTTCCTGGTTTTCAAAACATTAAGAAAAATGATATTGTAGTTTTCAATTGGCCAGCTGATACTGTTTACAAATTCTTTGATACCTCAGGAAGAAGTATAGTTAAACCTATTGACAAAAAATCAAACTATGTAAAACGTTGTCAAGGAACCCCTGGCGATTCTTTACAAATAAAAAATGGTGTGGTTTTCATTAATGGTAAAGAATTAATCTTGCCAGAAAGAGCCAAACCTCAATATTCTTATTATGTAACCTATGATATGAATACACCTATTGATTTTGAATATGTGCTACAAGATATAGGATCAACAGATGGTGGAGGATTCAAAAATGAAACTAGAGACACCCTTATTTTAAGAGCACTTACAACTGAAGCTGCAAGTCGATTAAAAAATATAACTGGCATAAAATCTGTATCTCGTATAGTTTCAAAAGAAGGAGAATCTAATATTTTTAGTCATAATCCTGATTGGAATGCAGATAACCTTGGCCCTATTTATATTCCTGAAGCTGGAAAAACTGTTGCATTAAATTTGAATTCATTACCCTATTATAAAAGAATAATTTCAGTTTATGAAAAACATGACTTAAAAGTAGTTGGTAATGATATTTACATTGACAACAAAAAAGTAACTAGCTATACTTTCCAACAAAACTACTACTGGATGATGGGAGATAATAGACATAATTCTGAAGACAGTCGCTATTGGGGTTATGTTCCTGAAGACCACATCGTAGGAAAACCTGTTTTCATTTGGTTAAGTTGGGATACTCATGGCAAAGGAATTCATAAAATACGTTGGGAAAGACTTTTCACAACCGTTAGTGGTGATGGACAACAAGAATCCTATTTCAAGTATTTTTTAGGATTGGTAGCGTTATATGTACTTAGTGATTATTTTTGGAAGAAAAGAAAAAATGCTAAAGCGTAGTTAAAAAGTTCTAAGTTAAGAGTTCCGAGTAAAAATAGGCCGAAACCCAAAACTTGAAACCGGCAACACATAACCAATGAACAATATTTTAATTCATCCAAGCTATTTTCCATCCATAAGCACTTTTGTGGCCATTGCTCAAAGTGATTTGGTGACATTTGAAATGGATGATAATTTTCAAAAACAAACCAATCGTAACCGAATGTACATTTATAGTCCAAATGGCATTCAGTTATTAAATATTCCTATCAAACATTCAAAAACTGGGCATCAAAAAACCAAAGAAGTAAAACTAGAAACCGCTTTTGATTGGCAAAAACAACATTTTAAATCACTGGAAGCTGCTTATAGAACTTCGCCATTCTTTGAGTATTTTGAAGATGATATTTTTCCTATTTTTCAAAAAAAACATACTTTTTTGATGGATTTAAATATGGAAACAATGGCTATAGTTTCTAAGTGTCTTGGACTTATATTTGATTATAATGAAACCGATGAATATTTCCATACTGTTTCAGACAAAACTGACTTGCGCAATTTAGTTAATGGAAAAAAAGATACTTCAGTATTTGAACCTTTTACTCAAGTTTTTGGAGAAAAACACGGCTATTTGAATAATCTTTCCATTTTGGATTTATTATTCAACGAAGGAAGATATGCCTTAGATTATTTGAAGAAACAACAATTATAATTATTGCATAAAACTCAAACGAGTCATTATCGGAAAATGATCAGAGTTCTCAAACTGAGCGAAAGTAGTGAAGCTTTTTACTTTGATTTTCTTATTGGCAAAGATGTAATCTATTCGCGCTGGATAATACTTAAACTTATAGGTTTGTCCAAAACCATTTCCAGCTTCTTCAAAACAATCATTTAAATCACCTTTTATGGTTCTGTAAATATAGGAAAAAGGACTATTATTCATATCTCCACAAATAATAACTGGATAATGACATTGGTTTTTATGATGTACTAAAACAGCAGCTTGCTGTTCTTGTTTTTTAAACGCTTCGCGAATCCTATTAAACACTTCTGCTGATTTTTCTTTATTTACTGAGTCAACGTGTTCTGACATTTCATTTACATCAGGAGATATTTTTATTGACTGTAAATGAATATTATACACTCTAATCGTGTCTTTTCCTTTTCTGATATCCGCATAAATAACATTGTTTCCTGCTTCGGGAATTCTGAAATCGCCTTTATTGAAAATAGGAAATTTTGAAAAAATAGCTTGACCCGTTTTTATATTTTTCCCTTCCATGAAAATAGCTTTGTATTTATATACTCTTAAATCTAAATTAGCATTTTCAGAATACTCTTGAATGCAAAGAATATCAGGATTTTGTTCATTGATAAAGGTCAAAATAGAATCTCCAACATTACTTTTAGGTATCCAATCAAAAAGATTGAATAAGCGCACATTATAACTCATCACGGTGAAGTCTTTTTCCTCTGGTTCTATTTCATTAGAAGAAAATCTATAAAATTTATTGAAAAAAGTAATACCAAGCAATAATACCAGACCCGATAAAATAACTTGTCGCTTTAATTGTAGTAACCAATAAATAAAAAACAAACCATTTAGAATAAGAAAAAGTGGCAAAATCAAAGTCAGAACCGAAAGTAAGGGAAACATTTTTGGGGCCAAAAAAGGTAAAATATAAGCAACAAAAGTCAATACAGTAATCACTATATTGAAGCCAAATACTATTTTATTAAACCATGATAGTTTCTTCATTAAAACTTTATTTTCCTGCTTTGAACAAGAATTCTTTTTCTTCAGTTGTCAAACTGTCATAACCAGATTGACTTATTTTATCCAAAATTTCATCAATTTGTTGTTGGGTTTTATCTTTGACAACAATTGTACTTTGTTTTTTAGTAGTAGGCTTTTTGGGGTTAACATGTACTTTTTTAAATGGAGTACTTTTCTTTTTAGTGAACATATTAGTAAAAAAATCAATCAAGAAACTAACTATATTGCTTAAATCAATCCCGTTTTGTAAAAACTTAATAAAAATAAATCCAAAAAAAGCACCACTCAAATGAGCAATATGTCCACCTGTATTATCAATTTGGATTTGCAATAAATCTAAAATTAGAAGTACAGCAGTAATGTGCCAAAGTTTTACATTGCCAATCAACAATAATCTAATTTCCATTAAAGGTTGGTAAGTTGTTGTAGCCACTAATAATGCCATAATAGCTGCAGAGGCTCCAACCATAGATGAAGTTTGATGCAAAAGATAAAAAGTCCCCACAAAACACAAACCTGCAAAAATGGCGCTCAACAAGTATAATCCTAAATATTGTTTTTGGGTAAAAAAAGTAAGGAACAATCGGCTAGAAAAGTTCAGAACCATCATATTGAAAAACAAATGCATAAATCCGAAATGAAAAAAAGCATAAGTCAATAAAGTCCATGGTTTTGTATATACTACATATGGTTCAGAGGAAATAGCCAACCAATTTGGATAATCAAAAACACCTAACTTAAATTGATAGAATAAAGGAATCGACACCAAAAAGATTCCCACATTCCAATAAATCATTTTATTGGCAATGCCTCCTATTTTATATTGAAATTTCAAATCTTCAATTATACTCATAGTTTAATTCCAACGATTTTTATTAAACGAATTTTTCTTCCAATACCACATCATTAAAAAACCTGTCAATGCACCACCAACATGGGCAAAGTGAGCAATACCTGTTCCACCGCTTCCAAAAAGAGAACTTCCTTTGAACCCTAAGAATAAATCAACGGCTAATAAACCAGGTACAAAATATTTAGCTTTAATAGGAATAGGAATAAACATTATGCCCAATTCTGCCGTTGGAAACATAAATGCAAAAGCCGTTAACAATCCATATATTGCACCAGAAGCTCCAAGTGAAGTACCATTAAACGAAAAATATAATTGTTCAAGAGTTGATATTTGAACTTTTTGTAATATTTCATTGCTATACTTTCCTTCTTTTATAATAGTTGCAATGGCATCACCGGGAATCTTTGCTTCTTGCAAAGCTGCCAATGCCTGATGGTACTCGAAATAATTAAAACCTACATGCAACAAAGCAGCCCCTAATCCGCAGGAAATGTAAAAGAAAATAAACTTTTTTGCTCCCCAAAAATGTTCTAAAGCACTTCCAAATGAGACTAAGGCAAACATATTAAAAACTATATGCATTATTCCTGCAGAACTTCCGTTTCCATAAACTGGAGCATGCATAAACATACTCGTCAAAGGTTGCCAAAACTTAAAACTATGATTCTCTGGATAGTATAAAGAAAATAATTGGTAAGCTACGTCACCAATATAATTAGAACCAAAGTAAAAAATAATATTAATAATCAGTAACTGCTTTACAGTTTCGGTCATTCGCATCATAGGGCAAATTTTTTATCTAAATCTTCCACACTCATAGTGATGAAAGTTGGTTTTTGAAAAGGTGAAACATTAGGTTCTTTGCAAGCAAAGAGATTGTGCACTAAGTTTTCTTGTTCTTTTTCGGTTAAATAAGTTCCCGTTTTTACGGCTAAACTTTTAGCCATTGATTTGGCAATAGTATCGTTTTGAGAAAAACTATTATCTGGAATTCCATCTTGCAAATCTGTGAGCAAATCATCCAAAACAAAGGAAGCTTTGCTTTCAGTAATAGTTATGGGTAAACCCGAAACTAGGATAGAATCGTCATGAATAGCATCAAAAATAAATCCTAAATTTTCCAAAGCTAATTGTAATTCTGCAATTAATTTAATTTCAGCTGAAGAAAAATACAACTCTAATGGAAACAATAATCGTTGGCTCGAAGCTTGTTTTACGGTCATACTCGTTAGAAATTCTTCATACAAAACGCGTTCATGAGCTCGCTTTTGGTTAATGACAACCATACCTGATTTTATTGGGCTTACAATATATTTTTTATGAATTTGGTACGTTCTTTTAACTTCTTGTTCAACTTCGGTTTCTTCAAATAATGATGAAGTAACAGCATCATTTTCAAAAGTCATTTTAGTAATTTCCTGTCCAGCTTGCTTTAGTCCAATATATAAACTTTCCCAACTTGGCTGTACTTCTGGTTTTCTATAATTAGAAGATGACGCAAAAGATTTATTTGGCTTATCTTCAGAAAAAGGATTATAGTTACTATCCACCTGAATAGTTGGATAATCTGCTTCTTTATTTTGATATTGATAGGGGGTATCAAGATTAGGATCACGATCAAAATCCAAGACTGGCGCTACATTAAATTGCCCTAAACTATGTTTGATAGCTGAACGTAAAATAGCATACAGAGCATGCTCATCATCAAACTTGATTTCTGTTTTAGTGGGATGAATATTGATATCAATGGTATGTGGTGGCACATCGAGATATAAAAAATAACTTGGTTGCGCTCCATCTTTTAGCAATCCTTCATATGCAGCCATCACCGCATGATGAAGATAACCACTTTTTATAAAACGATTGTTGACAAAAAAGAATTGCTCTCCTCTGTTTTTCTTTGAAAATTCTGGTTTACCTATAAATCCTTGCAAGTTTACTATTTCGGTTTCTTCTTTTACTGGAACTAACTTTTCGTTAGTCTTTCCTGCAAAAATATTGACTATACGTTGACGAAAATTAGAAATAGGCAAATTAAACATCTCACTTCCGTTGTGATACATCGTGAAATGAATATTAGGATGTGCCATAGCTACGCGTTGAAATTCATCTACGATATAGCGTTGTTCCACCGTTTCTGATTTTAAGAAATTGCGTCGTGCGGGGATATTGAAAAATAAATTTTTAATAGAAAAAGAAGTTCCCTTTGGTAAAACTGCTGGTTCTTGCGACACAAACTTACTACCTTCAATAATAATGTGTGTTCCTAACTCTTCTTGGTCTTGTTTGGTTTTCATTTCCACATGAGCAATAGCTGCAATAGAAGCTAATGCTTCACCGCGAAAACCTTTGGTATGTAATGAAAATAAATCTTCTGCCTGACGGATTTTTGAAGTAGCATGACGCTCAAAACATAAACGTGAGTCGGTTACGCTCATTCCTTGACCATTATCTATAACTTGTATTAAAGATTTTCCGGCATCTTTTATAATAAGTTTAATATCTGTCGCTTTTGCATCAACGGCATTCTCTAATAGTTCTTTGACTACAGAAGCTGGCCTTTGTACCACTTCACCAGCAGCAATTTGATTGGCAACATGATCAGGAAGTAATTGAATTATACTCGACATTATTTAGTATTCAGCGTTCAGAATATAGTTTTCAGTAGTTGGTTTACTGAAGCAAGCAAATTTAAGCAAAAACTATTGGGATTTATAGTTAATAATTGCCTAAAAATAAAAAACCTATTCCGAAATAGAGTAGGTCGATATTATTAGTTAAAATAAATTATAACAATGTTTTCTTTCACAAATCAGCCATTTTAATTGCGGCAATGGCGGCTTCAGTACCTTTGTTTCCATGAATTCCTCCACTTCTATCAATAGATTGTTGTTCGGTGTTGTCAGTTAGCACACAAAAAATAACGGGAATATTACCTTCAGCATTAAGCATTGCAATACCATTTGTAACACCTTGGCATACAAAATCAAAATGCATCGTTTCTCCTTTAATTACTGAACCTATGGTTATAATTACATCAAAATCTCGCGATTTCATCATTTGCTTTGCAGCATAAATCAACTCAAAACTACCTGGAACATTTTGTCGCACAATATTATTAGGCAAAGCACCGCAGTCTAGCAAAGCTATTTCTGCACCTGAATATAAACCGTTAGTTATGTGATTATTCCACTCAGAAACAATAATCCCAAACCGAAAGTTTTTCGCGTTTGGGATTGTGCTTTTATCGTAATTGGATAAGTTTTTGTTTGCAGTAGCCATTATTATTAGTGTTCAGCCATCATTTGTATGTGTTCAGCAAGATTAACTGTCAACTAAACACTGAATACTGATAACTATTTATTGAGCTAAACCAATCAAAGCATCAATTTGTTGTGCTTCAGGAGAAGTATCAAAATTGTCTTTGATATCATTGAAATATTTTAAAGCATCTGTTTTATTACCTAATAATAAAGACGTTTTACCTGATTTTAATAAATATCTTGGTCTTGTAAAATTATTTTTATTAGCATCCGCAGCTTTAATGTAATATTCTAAGGCTTCTTTTTGTTTGTTTTGTTGTGCGTAAGCATCACCAACAGCGCCTTTAGCTAAAGTACTTAACATAACGTCATTCGATGAAAATTTCTCTAAACTAGTTACTGCCTGAGCATATTTGCCTGTATTTAAATAAGAGATACCTGCCATATAATTTGCTTCGTTAGCAGCATCGGTTCCAGCATATTCTTCAGCAATTTTAATTACACCAGATTTACCTTCTGAACCTTTTAAAACTAAATTGTATAAAGAATCTGCTTTATTTGAAGTATCATCAACTGCTTTTTGAAAATTTTGTTGCGCTATAAATAATTCTTCGGCAGCTACTTGTTGATTTGGCTCGTTTATAAATTTTTGATATGAAAAATAACCAACAGTTGCTAAAACCACAACAGTTAGTATACCTAAAATGTATTTTTGATTTTTTGCAATGAAATCTTCTGCTCTTGAAGCTGTTTGATCTAATGATTCAAATGCTTTTGCAGTTGCACTATTTTTTTCATCAACATTAACATCTTCAATGAAATTGTTATCTAATTTTTCAGCTTTTTCTTTTGGTGCTTTATATCCTCTTTTGTTAAAAGTTGCCATATATTTCTAATTTAGTGTCCGCAAAAATAAAATTTTTATTCCTATTTAAAAGCGATTTTTGTCGATATTTTTCAATAATTTGCAGGCACTTTCAAAATAGATAATAAAAATCACATCCTTTTCAGTAATAGTAAGCTTTTACAATGTTTTTAAAAAATATTTCGGTCCTCAATTATAAAAATTTTTCGGAAGCAAATTTTGATTTTGATGCCAAGATTAACTGCTTTGTTGGTAAAAATGGTATTGGAAAAACCAATATTCTTGATGCAATCTATCATTTAGCTAATGGTAAAAGCTATTTTAATCCTCTAGCAGTTCAGAATATCAAACACGGAGAAGAGTTTTTTGTTGTAGACGGAGAATTTAAAAAAAATAATAGAACGGAACAAATTCTTTGTAGTTTAAAAAAAGGTCAAAAAAAAATACTAAAACGTAACAGTAAACTTTACGATAAATTATCGGATCACATTGGTTTTATTCCTCTTGTAATAATATCTCCCGCAGATAGGGATTTGATTGTTGAAGGAAGTGAAACACGAAGAAAATTTATGGATAGTGTAATTTCACAATTAGACAATTCTTATTTGCAAGAACTTATTCAGTATCAAAAAATAATCAGTCAACGTAATGCTTTACTCAAATACTTTGCTTTAAACCATGTTTATGAAAATGATACTTTAAGTATTTATAATGAACAATTGAATAATCTTGGTCAATTAATTTTTGACAAACGACAACGTTTTTTAGTTGATTTTATTCCAATATTTAATAAATATCATCAAGAAATTACTAATTCATCTGAAACAGTGCAGTTAATTTATCAAAGTGATTTATTTGAGAAAGATATCATAACGTTACTAGAAGAAAACCTCAGCAAAGACAGAGTTTTACAATACACCTCTGTAGGAGTTCATAAAGATGACTTGTCATTTGAAATTGATAATTATCCTATAAAAAAATTTGGTTCACAAGGTCAACAAAAATCATTTCTCATTGCATTAAAACTAGCCCAGTTTGATTTTGTAAAAAAACAAAGTGGAGAAAAACCCATTTTACTTTTTGATGATATTTTTGATAAGCTTGATGAATTTAGAGTAAGCAAAATAATTGAAATGGTAAATAATGAAGAATTTGGACAATTATTCATTTCCGATACACATCCAGAACGTACTGAAGATATAGTAAAAACAACTCATCAAAGTTATAAAATATTTAATTTATAGTGAGTTCCTATTTCGTAAATTAGCTAAAAATTTTAAATTATGAAAATCAAAATTCTTCCACTTATTGCAATGAGTTTTTTATTTTTAAATTGTCAAGGACAACAATCTAAAAATATACAAACTGTTGACGTAAAAACGTTTGCCGAAAAACTTAAATCAAACAAAAACCCACAATTATTAGACGTTAGAACTCCAGAAGAATTTAACTCTGAACATATTGAAAATGCCAATAATGTAAATTGGAATAGTGATGATTTCTTAACCAAATCTGAAAACTATGATAAATCAAAACCTATTTTTGTGTACTGCAAAGTAGGTGGGAGAAGTTCACAAGCGGCAAGTAAATTAGCTGAATTAGGTTTCAGGGAAATCTATAATTTAGAAGGAGGAATTATGAAATGGAATGCAGCTGAAAACACAAAGCCAAGTAATAAAATTATAGGAATATGTGACCAAGAATATGCAGAGCTAATTAAATCAAGTGATCTTGTGATGATTGATTTTAATGCTAAATGGTGTGCACCTTGTCAAAAAATGAAACCATATATTTTGAAACTTCAGGCAGAAATGGCAGCCAAAATAAAAATTGTACAATTAGATGCTGATGAAAATAAAACAATAGTTAACCAGCTAAAATTAGACGGTTTGCCTGTTATTATTGTTTATGAAAAAGGCATAGAAGTATGGAGAA
>Ga0214919_10004751_pt1 | contig 19639 bp, 17 predicted proteins | sample LL1503_MetaG_FD_177994 | JGI IMG/M metagenome (GOLD analysis project Ga0214919, IMG submission 177994) | Freshwater microbial communities from Lake Lanier, Atlanta, Georgia, United States - LL-1503 | ecosystem: Environmental > Aquatic > Freshwater > Lake | place: USA: Georgia | collected...
CTAATTTCACCTTTACCAATATTGCAAGAACCAGCAACATACTCACTGCTCATTTATGCATCTTCCCGCTCTTCATCATCATTCCAAACTTCATATTCGTCACTTTCAGAACGTGCTAGCCAGTTAAAAAGTGTTTTAGCGGCGCCAAAGACAACTAATAACCCAGCAATAAATGCTAGAAGTCTTTTAAATGCTTTGATCATGGGATAAATCTACTACCTATAACTTAGAGCTGTTGTTAATATCCTTCGGCGGCGAGTTTCTTTAAGGAATCTCCAGAGAGTCTAAATACCGTCCACTCATCCATAGCAGCTGCACCAAAGGATTTATAGAAATCAATAGCTGGCTCATTCCAATCAAGCACCCACCATTGAAATCTTGGGTATCCCTTCTCAACACAAATCTGGGCCAATTTAACTAGCAATGCCTTTCCGTGACCTGCGCCTCGATACTTTGGATCAACAAATAAATCCTCTAAATACAAACCATGCTTACCTTGCCAGGTTGAGTAATTTAAATGCCAAATAGCTATTCCAGTAACCACATCTGCTTCCTGAGAAAGTAGGCAGTAAACCTGGGGATTTTCACCAAAAAATGATTTCTCTAAATCTTCAAGTGATAGAACTACCTCATGTGGTGCTTTTTCATACTCAGCAAGGGCGTGAATAAATTTAAATATATCGGGCAGATCAGCTGTAGTTGCTGGGCGAATAATTACTGACATTTATTTAATTTTTGCGGCCACAAAAGCTGATTCAATATCTGCCCACAAATCATCAACATTTTCAATACCCACTGAAAAGCGAATTAAACTCTCTGGAATAGTTTGACTCTCAGTTGCCCATCTGCGCCTGCGCTCCCAGATTGATTCAACTCCACCTAGTGAGGTTGCATTAGTAATTAACTTTGATGAATCACACATTAAATCAATTTGAGCCACAGTTGCGTTGACTTCAAATGAAATCATCGCGCCAAAACCCTTCATAAATGATTTTGCTCGAGCGTGATATGGGTCTGTGGTGAGCCCTGGGTATCTAACCCTTGAAATTCTTGAATCTTTTGAAAGCCTTAATGCTAACTCCATCGCATTCTCTTGGGAACGTTGCATTCGAAGGGCAAATGTTCGTAAACCTCGAAGTGCCAACCAGGTTTCAAATGGTCCAGCGATTGCTCCTCCATATCTTCTGGCCTGCTCTAATCTGCCATAAAGTGCTTGATCGTTTGTGCTTACTGATCCAAGAATTAAATCACTGTGTCCAGATAGATATTTTGTTACTGAATGAATACTGATATCAGCACCTAGTGCCAACGGGTTTTGAATTAATGGCGTTGCAAGGGTGTTATCAACTGCAACACCACATCCACTTGCCTTACCAGCTGAGATAATTTTAGGTAGATCAACAATCTCAATTGCCGGATTAGTTGGTGATTCCAAATAGATCATTGCAGCTCCAGGTATTGCAGCAAGGACAGCATCAGTGTCAGCTAGATCAACAAATCTAACCTTTAATCTTTCAACCTCATTCATCTTCTTTAACATTGTGGTGGTGCCCTGATAACCATTATGAGAAGCAACAACTACAGCACCTTCTGGTAATAATGAAAAGACTGAACTGATTGCACCCATGCCGGAAGAAAATATTAAAGTTTTGCCACCTTCTAGTACTGAGATTGCATCCTCTAACGCACTCCAAGTTTCATTACCGTAACGTCCATACCCAACTGGACCACCGGCATGAAATGTTGAGTTAAGAGCAATTGGTGGATTTAAAGCACCATCAGATTCTTTTGTAGGTCGTCCAGCAGCAACAACCTTGGTTTCAAGTGAAAGTTTTTTCCAATCTTGCTCTTCATTCATGGTGCAAGCCTAACTCATAAAAATAGTATTAATTCTTAGGTTCAAGAATTAATGCAACTGAATTAATGCACCAGCGCTCATCTGTTGGTACTGCATAGCCCTCGCCTTTAAATACATGACCTAAATGTGATCCACACGCAGAACACCTAACCTCAGTTCTAACTCTTGGAAATAGTGATCTATCCTCAATTAACTCAACCGCATCATCTTCGGTTGGTGCATAAAAAGATGGCCAACCACAGCCGGAGTGAAACTTTGTATCAGATTTAAATAATTCAGCCGCACACGCTTTACATTTATAAACGCCTATTGTTTCACTATCGGTGTATTCACCAGTAAAAGCAGTTTCAGTCGCAGCTTTTCGCAAAACATCAAATGAAAGTGGATCAACTCGTTTTTTAAGCTCTTCTTCATCAACTTTAACTGGGTAGGCACTACCTTTTGAGTTAATTTCAGATATCTCATTCATTAGCACCTGATGTAATTAATGGGTAGGCAACACCGGTAGATGAGTGGCAGTCATAACCGTTTGGGTTTTTCACTAAATATTTTTGGTGATACTCCTCAGCTAGCCAGTAAGTCACACCTGATGCCGGCAATATTTCAGTAACGATTTTATCCATTCCATTATTGCTTAATTCTTTTTGGTAGATATCTTTACTTGCCTGTGCCTGATTAAGTTGTTCAGCTGAGGTTGTGTAGATAGCTGAGCGATATTGGGTGCCAATATCTCCGCCTTGTTGATTTAATGAGGTGGGATCATGCATTACCCAAAACTCTGCTAATAATTTCTCATAGGAGATAAGTGAAGAGTCATAAATGACTTCAACCATTTCAGCATGATTAGTGTTCCCAGCACAGACCTCTTTATACGTTGGGTCAGATTTGTTTCCACCCATATATCCAACTGAGGTTTGAATTACACCTTCTAGTTGCCAAAACCTACGCTCTGCCCCCCAGAAACAACCAGTTGCAAAATATGCTGCTTCACTCATTTGCTAATTCTCTCCTATAACTAAGCACTCCGCAATCTTAAAATCATACGCAACTTGTGTAAATGCTCAACAGATAACCTTTGCTAAGTTGGCCGTTATTTAGCCTGCGTAGGTCAGGGCATTGAGCGTCTCTCCGGAGGCTGGTGCACAAGATCAAATCCTGCCCGAGCATGTAATCAGAAGAATTTGTGATCTAAATCTTTAAATAATTTAATTTCTAAGCGAAATATCCTTGTTTATTAATTAAATTAAGGAGAGAATAAGCCACGTAACTTGATATTAATTCCAAATTTTCTATTGAAGGAGTTGACTGCCCTATGGATTGGCGACATGAAGCTGCTTGTCGCGAAGAGGATCCAGAGGTTTTCTTTCCAGTCGGCAATACCGGACCAGCCTTAGCTCAAATTGAAGAGGCTAAAAAGATTTGTGAAAGATGTCCAGTTAAAGAGCCATGCCTTACTTGGGCACTCGAAAGTGGTCAAGATGCTGGCGTTTGGGGCGGTTTATCTGAAGATGAGCGCCGGGCTATGAAACGAAGAGCTGCGCGGAACCGTGCTCGTCAAATAGAAAATCAAACCAGCTTCTAATTTGTTTTAAAGGTTATCTCTCCTCTAGTTAAATCACCATCAGTAATTAAATTAATAGTTCCATTTAATTCATTTTTAGTTAAAGTATTTGCAATTTGTAAACCTAGATTTGCAGACTTTTCAATGTTAAATCCATCGGGCAAGCCAGATCCATTATCGATTACAGACACTTTATATGTGTTATTACCTTTTTCTATCTCTACCGATAATTGATCACCCGAGTCAGATAACCCATGTTCTAGTGCATTATGGACTAACTCAGTAACCACAAGGGATAAAGCTGTGGCTATCTTTGAATCAAATGAACCAAACTCACCTTTTTTAGTGAAATTTATCTTTCTAGGATTTAACTCAATTGCACTTTTTATGATCTGCTCAAAGACCAGATCAAATTCTACAGATTCACCTGATTGATTTGATAATGTCTCATGGACCAAAGCAATCGATGCAACTCTCCTTACCGCCTCAGATAGGGCTGCACTAGCTATTGGGTCCTCAACTCTCCTAGATTGCAATCTTAATAGCGCTGATACCGTCTGAAGATTATTTTTTACCCGGTGATGAATTTCCTTAATAGTGGCATCTTTAGTTACCAGCGCCCGATCTCTATTTCTAAGTTCAGTGACATTGTGTAGTAAAACAATGGCCCCAATTCGATCCTCGCCTTGTGTTAGTGGAATAACTAATAAGTCAATAACACCGTCTTGGCTTTCATATTCAGCTCGACGAAGAAACTTTCCGCTTAAAACTGTTTGCCAAGATTCATCAGTTGGCTGACTATCACCTTTGGATAGAGAGGCAAAAACTTCCCCTAAATTCTGTTGCTCTAACTCACTTTGAAAACCAACTCTGCTTAATGCTGAGCGAGCATTTGGTGAAGCAAAAAATATAGTTCCGTTTACATCCAATCTAATTAATCCATCACCAACTCGAGGGGCTGACTCTGAGCTGTAGGCACTATTACGAATTGGAAAGTTACCTTCAGCTACCATTTGAAATATTTTATGAGCGATTTCTCGATAATTTAATTCAAGTTTTGAAGGTAATCTCATCAAATCAGAGTTTCGATGGCGTGAGATTACTGCCAGAGTTTTACCTTTAAAAATAACTGGAATAGTCTCTTCTTTAATCATAATTTCACCAACTAATTCTGGCTGCGTATCTCTAACAATTTCATTATCAGATAATGCTTGATCAATTCTTGGTCTATTACCCCAACTTATTTGAGAGCCTATTAAGTCATTACTGAAAACTGTAGCTGCAGTTGTTGGTCTTATTTGCGCGATTGAAACATATCCTTCTGGCCAAGATTTCTCATCTTTTCTAATCGGTAACCAAAGCACCAAATCAGCAAATGATAAATCCGCAAGTAGTCGCCATTCAGCGACTAACTCCGCCAGATGCTCTACCTCATCAGGTGAAATTTTTGAATAGTCTGCAATTAACTCAGCAAAGGTTGCCATGGGTCAATGGTAGGGGCAGATTCATGTCAGTTGGACACCAATTTTATTGATCTGCTTACTAAATGTATCGCTGCTCCAGAAAGTCAATCGCTTAGTAGTATTAGTAATCATTCGCTGAGCCCTTAGGTCGTAAGGAATCTGGATACTTTCATAGCCGGCAGTCAATTCTAAAAATTGCCGCTGAATGAGCTGGCCCATACGGTCAAACCTTTGCTTATTTAAAATATAGATGATCTTGGGCGGATCTATCAAATTTGTATAATCTTTAATAAAGTTTTTTAGATAGTACATTCCATTTTCATCAGAATTTACTGTATAGAGCAGGTCACTAGAGCAAGCAACACATTCGCTTAACCAGTGAGCATTAAGACGTCGATCTGCCAAAGTTGTTGTTAATAATGTTGTGCTACCGCCATCAATTATCACTCTATCGGTATCAATCTTGTTTAGTTGTTGAATTAACGCTGAGGTAGTAATAACTTTACCGATAGTTTTAGGTCGAAGATTGTGGTGATTGGCAGCAATTATTGTTGCAGCCAATTTAGTAGCTAAGTGATTGACGATAGTGGATACGCCTGGTGCACCAGGTGAGCCAATGATTGTTGAAAGATTTTGTCTTCGTACTAAGTTAGCAGTTGAAGTAGATTTACTAATCTGTGAAATCTCGGTTACAAGGTTTGAAATGCCACTACTTTTGGTATCAGTTTGGATGAATCTATACTTGCCGTATTTATTTGAGATACTCATGAGATCTTTACTACTCATAAAATCCTTGGAAACAATGATAATAACTTCGAGCGAGCAATCCCTTAAAAATCTATTAAGGGAAGATAGTTCTAGGGCTCGATATAAAATATTACAGCCTTGTGAATCCAGCAGGGCAACAACCAACTCCTCTTCTTCGCTACTACTTATTGCTGTAACTATATTGAATTTTAAATTAATCGCTTCTAACAATAATTAACCTACTATCTGCTACTACCTCCAATAGTGGGAGTACCTGCTCATTTCTTAAAATTACTACGACACTTGCAATACCTGAATTGTTGCGTTCTAAGATATTAGAAACAGAAACATCACTCGCCAATAAAACTGGTGAAGAAATTGATTTGGTATCTCTCTTATTTATGGCGTAGATATCAATAACACTACCTCTACCAAGGCCTAGTGGCATATCTGTAATCTCAGTGGTTAATGGAAATAGTCTTGCATTTAGAGTTTCCGCAGAATTACTAACTGATGCTGCTGGGATTAGATCTCCACTATTAACCTTAGTAATTACATAAGCACCAATTATTTTTGCATTTGATGATAAGTAATTATTTGCACTTTGTGGCAATAAGACTGTAACTGAGGAGAGATCACTCTCAGTTATTACTTCGCCAGGTGCTAAATCTGTTTTTGTAGCCCAAACCATTACAGTCCGATTCGCTTCTTTCGCTATTAAAGAGGCGCACAGCAGCGAAATAATGAGAAGAGATGCTCCCATAGCAAGCCTTGAGTTTTTAAGCAGATTAAAGTTTGAAATTTGCATACTTAGTTTTAGCATTTGCTTTGATATAGAAAATCATCCGATCGGATGATCTAATTTTTACCGTATCAAGCCAGGGTTTGATTTGTGACCCTAACTCAAAACATGATTGAAATCGTTCCTCGAAAAACAGCAAAACTATATTTAATTCCTACTCCAGACTCAGAGTTTGGTCCAGAGTGGTTTCATCCGAAATTTTCGCCAATGCCTTCACCATTGTCCGAGCTGCCAGATTCGTATACTTGGAGCAAAAGCTTTGTGATCGCGGTTTTAGAGGTTTGGGCTGGGAGGAGATCGGTAATGCAGCTTGCAAGAAACTCTCATCGTTCAGTTTTAAGTAAAATTACTTCTCAAGGTAAAACGCTAAATGAAGTATGCCAAATTCGTAGAATCTATATAAATCAGCCAATTGAAGGTGTAATTGAAACAACTGTAACTTTGAGCATTAAGAATCGAGTTAGATCGCTTATTTTAAGATTTGAAGGTATAGATAAGAAATGGATCTGTACGGAGTTGCTTCTACTTTAAGATTGCCCGTGACATCTCTTATATTTTTTGCCAGAGCCGCATGGGCATGGAGCATTTTTTGAAGTGCCACCGGCAGCGCTGGGCTCAACCTCGGCCGCTGAGTATTGAAGTGATTGAACTGGAGCCGGCGTCGGAGTCAACCCTTTAGCACCAACTTGATCGCCTTCAACTTGGACTTCAACATTAAATAGATAGCCAACTAGTTCTTCTTTAATTGCATCCATCATCGCAGTAAATAAGTCATAACCTTCACGCTGATACTCAACTAGCGGATCACGTTGAGCCATAGCTCTCAATCCAATACCTTCTTGCAAGTAATCCATCTCATAAAGGTGCTCACGCCATTTACGATCTAAAACGGATAGCAAAATCTTACGTTCTAATTCACGCATCACAGTTGGAGTTAAATCACTTTCACGTTTTTGGTATGCAGCCTCTGAATCTGATAAAACTCTATCTAACAAAAATTCCCTGTCTAATGCGGATGCACCACCTATTTCATTTAGTAATTCATCAGCAGAAACGGATATTGGGAACAAAGACTTAAGAGCTTTCCAGAGAGTTTCTAGATCCCAATCCTCCGCTACGCCATCTGCTGTTGCAGCATTAACGTAGGCTGTAAGAGTCTCTTCTAAGAACTTTTTGGTCAATTCCTTAATATCTGCGCCTTCAAGAACTTCGCGCCGCTCTGAGTAAACTACTTCACGTTGCTTGTTCATCACATCGTCATACTTTAAAACATTCTTTCTCATTTCAAAGTTTAAGGATTCAACTTGGGTTTGAGCAGATTTAATTGCATTACTAACTATTTTTGACTCCAGCGGTGTTTCCTCTGGCATTCCTGCAGCACCTAGGAAACGCTCGACCAATCCAGAGTTAAACCTGCGCATAAGTTCATCTTGCAGAGATAAATAAAATCTTGATTCACCAGGATCGCCTTGGCGACCAGAACGGCCACGCAGCTGATTATCAATACGTCGTGATTCATGACGCTCAGTTCCTAGGACGTATAAACCACCTAATGAAACGACTGTTTCATGTTCTTTAGCAACTGAATTCTTTTGTTTTGCAATCTCTGCTGGCCACGCTTTTTCATATGCCTCTGGAGTTTCTGCAGCATTTAATCCCTGACTTTGTAATTCAAAGTCAGCCATAAACTCTGGGTTGCCACCTAACATGATGTCAGTTCCTCGACCAGCCATATTTGTTGCAACTGTTACTGCGCCAATTGTTCCGGCTCTTGCAATAATCGCAGCTTCACGTTCATGTTGCTAGCGTTTAATACCTCATGTGGAATACCACGTCGCTTTAAAATTCCTGACAGCTCCTCGGATTTCTCAACACTTACCGTTCCAACTAAAACAGGCTGACCTTTTTTATGGCGAATAACAATATCTTCAGCTACTGCTGTAAATTTTCCAACTTCAGATTTATAAATTAAATCTGACTGATCTATACGTTGCATGATTTTATTGGTCGGAATCGGAATAACTCCTAGTTTATAAATCTGCATAAACTCTGACGCCTCAGTCATTGCTGTTCCAGTCATGCCACCTAGTTTTTTATATAGGCGGAAATAGTTTTGCAATGTGATTGTTGCTAATGTTTGATTTTCATCCTTAATTTCAATGCGCTCTTTTGCTTCTAAAGCTTGGTGTAGACCTTCACTATAACGTCGGCCAGCCAGCATGCGACCAGTATGCTCATCGACAATTAACAATTCACCATCCATTACTACATAGTCTTTATCTCTCTTAAATAACTCCTTCGCACGAATGGCATTATTTAAGTATCCAATCATTGGCGTATTAGCGGATTCATATAGATTCTCAATGCCTAAGGCCTCTTCGACTCTTGTTACGCCCTCATCAAGTATTCCTACAGTTCGCTTCTTTTCATCAACCTCGTAATGAAGATTTAATGAAAGCTTTCCAACAATATTTGCAAACTCCATATACCACTTAGTTGCTTTATCAGCTGGTCCAGAAATAATTAAGGGAGTTCTTGCTTCATCAATTAATATAGAGTCAACTTCATCAACAATTGCAAAGTTGTGTTCGCGTTGAACACAATCTGAAAGTGACCACGCCATGTTATCTCGCAAGTAATCAAAACCAAACTCATTATTTGTGCCATAAGTTATATCTGATGCGTAAGCCTCTCGGCGCTCTGCTGGCGACATACTTGAAAGAATTACGCCAACTTTTAAACCAAGAAAACGGTGAACTCTTCCCATCCATTCACTATCACGCTCTGCTAGGTAATCATTCACTGTAACAATGTGAACACCTTTGCCAGTCAGCGCATTTAAATATGCAGGCAATGTTGAAACTAAAGTTTTTCCTTCACCGGTTCGCATCTCTGCGATATTTCCTTTATGAAGTGCGGCTCCACCCATTAACTGAACGTCATAATGCCGTTGACCTAAAGTTCGCTTAGCTGCCTCTCGAACAACTGCAAATGCTTCTGGCAGTATCAACTCTAAGCTCTCGCCATTGGTCAATCGTTCTTTGAATTTATCTGTTTTATTTCTAAGTGCAAGATCATCTAGTGGGCTAATTTCATTTTCAAATTTGTTTACTTGATTTGCAATTTTTTCAAGCTCTTTAATTGCTCGACCTTCGCCAGCACGTAAAACTTTGTCTAATAAACCCACAAAGCCCCCTCACTGGTCGAAATTATGAATTGCTAAATATTTGAGGTGCTTATCGTATTAGAGAATTGCGGCCCACCGCACACGCGGTGACCACCGCATTAATGGTGATTTTGGCTTCATGAAGCGCTCTGATGCCCTCAAGGATTGATGCACCAGTAGTCACTAGGTCGTCGATCAAAACTACTCCCCCTATAGAAATTTCTGATTTTCTTACGAGAAATGCTTGATAGATATTTGCTTTTCGCTGCTGACTATTCAATTTACTTTGATCTTGAATTTTTTTGGAAGGAATTAGTAAAGGCAAATGAAATGCAGTTATGCCTATGGCTTCTAACTTACTAATAACTACTTTAGCTAACTCCTTAATATGATCTCTACCCCGCCTACGATTTGCCGTATATTGTGAAGGAACGGTAATTAACTCTATTGGTTCGTAAATATTTAAATTTTTGATTGCAAGAACTATTGAACTAGTAATTGAAGAAGCCAGCAAATCTATCGCATCTTTATTTGCTGACTCTTTTGCTGCCAAAATAACTGATCCAGTAAATTCATTATAATCGGCTGAATAATAAAGTGGGTACTTTCCAATGTTTGACTTGACTGGATCAATACGCCACATAAGTAAACATTTTGAACATAATTTTATACCTGTTGAATAGCAACTTATACAAATAACTGGATATATTAGTTCCTTTAATGATGCAATAGATTTAAGCACTTTCTTTTTATAACACAATTATGCTTGCTAGAGAATTACAACTATTCCAATGTTGATGAAAATCTAGATGGGATCAATTGGATTGGAAATGACTGCACAGAGTTACCATGTAGTTTTGGAAGAGTGAGAACAAAATGAGCACCCTGATTTGGTCTTCCCCAGGCAAGAAGTTGGCCATGATGTAATTTGGTATCTTCAAGTGCAATTGATAAACCTAATCCTGTTCCACCACTAGTTCGTGCACGGGAAGGATCCGCTCTCCAAAATCTATCAAATAGATATGGTGCATCATTTTCATCAAAACCTAATCCGTAATCTCTAACTCCAATTGAAACCTCATTTGAACTTTCACTTATTTGAATTTCGATCCTATTGCCTTCACCATGATCAATCGCATTAGAAATGAGATTTCGCAATATGCGCTCAATTCTTCGAGGATCACCTTCTATGTTTATAGCGTCCGGTGGAGCTGAAATATCAAAAAGTGAAGATTTACTTGGGTGTAAATAATCAATAGTTTTTCTAACTAAAAGATTAAAATCGAAATTAACAATTCCAAGTGTGGCGGCTTCAGCGTCAAATCTGCTCACTTCTAGTAAGTCGGAAAGTAAAAGCTCAAAGCGATCAATTTGATTAATTAGTAGTTCACTACTTCTGGTAATATTTGGATCAAAATTAGCTTTCTCTTCATAAATTACTTCAGCAGCCATGCGTAGCGTTGTAAGCGGTGTACGAAGTTCATGTGAAACATCAGAGACAAACCGCTGCTGCAGCATTGAAAGATTTTCAAGTCGATCAATTTGCTCTTGAATTGAAGATGCCATTTCATTAAAGGATTTACCTAAACTAGCCATCTCATCATCACTTGAAATCATCATACGACTTGAAAGGTCTCCTTGTGTAAATCTTTCAGCTGCCTTTGCGGCTTGTTGTACAGGTGCAATAACACGGCGGAGCAAATATCTAGTGCTAAGAGCAATCAAAAATACCAAAAGAAAACCAGCTAAAGCTAAAGTCCAAGCAACGGTTGTGATGCTCTGATATTGAGCATTTAGTTTGAATAAATAGTAGATTTCATATGCACCACTCTTGGGAATGTTTAGTTTTCCGCCAATTATGAATCCCGGATAATTTTTCCCGTTCGAATAATAAATAGTTACTTTTTTCTCCAAAACATCTTTGGAGTTTCTAACTTCATCACGAAATTCTTGAGGTATTGAATTCAAAACTAATAATGCTGGAGCAGTTTGAAAAATGCTTAATTTTTTGTTTGAATTTGAAATCGGCAGTAATACAGTTTCTCTTCCAGATATTAATCCATCTTCTCTACTTGAAGTAATAAAATCTTCAACCGCTTTATTTAGGCCAGCATCCCCTTTAAACCTTGCAATATTAAATTGTGATTGTGCAACATTAAGGGCATTAGTGCTCTCAATCTTAGAAATTGCTATTTTTTCATTTATTATCGTTGAAGATACCCTTTGATAAACTGTTAGGCCAATGATTGACGTAATTGTGATACAAGTTATAACGATGATAAAAATAATTTTAAAGCTAAGCGATTGCTTAAACTTAATTCCAAGCATAATCTAAATCTTAGTCGATCCTGCCTTATATCCGACACCTCGAACAGTTAATACATACTCTGGGTTATCTGCATCTGATTCAATTTTCGAGCGCAATCTTTGAACATGCACGTTCACAAGTCTGGTATCAGCTGCATGCTGGTATCCCCAAACTTCACTTAAGAGAATCTCTCGTGTGAAAACTCTCCCTGGCTCCTTCGCAAGTGCCGCTAATAAATCAAATTCTAGGCGAGTAAGGGCGATCTCTTTATTATTTTTTAATACTTTATGTTCCATTTGATCAATTACTAAATCTACAATTGTTAGGGTTCCTACCTTTGTATTACGCCTTAACCTTGTGTTAATTCGGGCTACTAATTCCTGTGGTTTAAAAGGTTTAATCATGTAATCATCTGCGCCTGCCTCAAGTCCTAAGACCACATCTTGTGTATCACCTTTTGCAGTCAGCATGACTATTGGCACCATAGATTTTTCTCGAATTATTTTACAAACTTCAATACCGTCAATGCCTGGCAACATAACATCTAATAAAACTAAATCTGGAGGATTTGTATTAAAAAGATCCATAACAAGATCTCCCCGATTGACTAAGTCAACCTCCATTCCAGCACCAGTTAGTACGATGCTGAGCATCTCTGCTAAGTCTTGGTCGTCATCAACGACCATGACTAATGGCATTTAGGAACCGTGTTCCCAGGAGTTCAAGTAGAGCTCTTGTGCTGGCGTAAGAACATCTAATGAAGATCCCATACTTTCTAGTTTCAACCTAGCAACATCTTTATCAATTGTTACTGGAACATTGTGTAGACCAGCAGGTAAATCCTTACCAGCCTTTAACAACCATTCAGCGGTTAATGCTTGATCAGAAAATGACATGTCCATAACTGATGCTGGGTGGCCCTCTGCTGCTCCTAGGTTTGCAAGTCTTCCCTCGGCAATAAGAAGGATTCGACGACTATCTGCCATTACATATTCGTCAGTTTGATGTCGCATCTTGGAATTTTTTTGCTTTGCATTTTTTTCAAGCCATGCAACATCAATTTCGATATCAAAGTGACCTGAGTTGGCAAGAATTGCCCCATCCTTCATTTGCTTAAAGTGCTCATCGCGCAATACATCTCGGTTTCCAGTAACAGTTATAAATATGTCTCCAATTGCAGCAGCTTTTGTCATTGGCATAACCCTAAAGCCTTGCATAAGCGCATCAAGTGCTTTTGTTGGATCTATCTCAGTAACAATAACTTCAGCGCCTAATCCCTTTGCGCGCTCTGCTACACCTTTACCGCAGTACCCAAATCCAGCAACAACTACGATCTTTCCAGCAACTAAGGTATTAGTTGCACGAAAAATTGCATCAAAGGTTGATTGACCAGTGCCGTAGCGATTATCAAACATATGTTTTGTATCAGTGTCATTTACCGCAATCATTGGAAACTTTAATGCGCCATCTTTAGCCATCTGACTTAATCTAATTACTCCAGTGGTTGTTTCTTCACAACCAGCCATAACTCCTTCAATTAATTCAGTACGAGTGGTGTGTAATACATTTACTAGATCACAGCCATCATCAAAAACTAATTGTGGCTTTATGTCTAACGCTGAGTTTAAATGTGCATAATATCCATCACGATCAACTGCATTCCTCGCAAAAACTGAAATACCATATTCGTGTACAAGTGCAGCAGCTGTGTCATCCTGAGTTGAAAGTGGGTTTGATGCACAAAGTGCAAGATCTGCACCTCCGGCTTTTAATGCCAACATTAAGTTTGCTGTCTCAGTTGTAACATGCATGCAAGCTGCGATTCGAACACCGGTAAATGGTTTTTCTTTAGCAAAACGCTCTTTAATTTGTGCTAACACTGGCATATTGCGAGCAGCCCATTCAATCCGCTTTTTTCCTTCACTGGCAAGTGCTGGATTTGCAACATCATTTTTAATCGCGGTCGTGGTGCTCATTTACTCTCCTATGGATTAGTTCTTATCAATGGTTATTATAAGTTTTAGGGGATAAAGATACCCTGCCTTACTGCTCTTTAACACCTCTAAATCAAAGACAGGACTGTGTCTCTAATCTTTACCATCTCTTTTTCGGTATTAGCCTCAACGTTAAGTCTTAGCAAAGGCTCTGTATTGGAAGGCCGCAGGTTAAACCACCAGCTATCTGCCGTCACGGTTAAGCCATCTAACTCATCAATCTCATACTTATCATGATATTTGTCACGAATTAACTTAATGGATTTAGTGGCATCTTTTACCTTGCTATTTATCTCACCACTTGCTACGTATCTATTGAAAGGTTTTAATAATTCAGAAAGACTGCTTTTGCTGGCTTTTAATTCTGCAAGTGCATATAAGGCAGCCAGCATTCCAGAATCGGCTCTCCAAAAATCTGCAAAATAGAAATGTCCGGAGTGTTCACCGCCAAAGATCGCACCAGATTCAGCCATTAAACTTTTAATATAAGAATGACCTACTCGACTTCGCACACCTATACCGCCGTTTTCAGCAATAACCTCAGGGACGGCCTTTGATGAAATTAAATTATAGATAATTGATGAGCCAGGTTTTTCTTTTAATTGGCGAACTGCAATTAATGAAGTTAGGGCAGAAGGATTTACTAACTGACCTTTTTCATCGATGAGAAAGCATCGATCAGCATCTCCATCAAAGGCTAAGCCGATATCTGCACCCTCTTTCTTAACTCTTTTTTGAAGATCTTTAAGATTTTTTGCTTCGATTGGATTTGCATCATGATTTGGAAAATTTCCATCTAGTTCGAAATACATTGGAGTCAAATCAATATTTAACTGTTTCATTACAGCTGGAGCGGTAAAGCCTGCCATTCCATTTCCGGCATCAATTACAACCTTTAACTTACGTTTACTAAATGTGTTTTTGGAGAATTGAGCTAAAAGATAATCAACATAATCTTGCAATAAGTTTTGATTGCGAATGGTGCCAACTGGGCGATTTGATATTGGAACACCATGTTCAATTAATTCACGAATTTTAACTAAACCAGATTCTTGTCCAATCGGCTTGGCCCCGCTCTTACAAAGCTTCATTCCGTTATATTTTGCTGGGTTATGGCTGGCGGTAAACATTATGCCTGGCAAATTTAATTTTCCAGATGCAAAATACAACATATCTGTCGAAGCTAGTCCGATTCTAATTACATCCATACCTTGGCTAGTTGCACCATCTGAGAATGCATCCGCTAAGAGCGGAGAAGAAGGTCGCATATCTTCTCCAACAACAATTGTTCCCGGCTCACGTTCATACTCTAAAAACTTTGCAAATGCAGTGCCCAATGAAAAAGAAAAATCTGGTGTGATCTCATCTTTTACCAAGCCTCTAATATCATACGCCTTTATAATTTTTTCTAACATAATTCTCTTAACCTAGATGTTATTGGAAATAATAAATTAGTTTGAGGGTAATACGCGTAAATGCCCTCGACGTCCTAACTCTGGTTGCATACCTTTATTGCTAACATCAGAATTTGCTACTTCTCTTACAGCGTTTGCAATGGCCATTAAATCCTCATCTGTAGGTCCGGTGTTGTAATCAACTACCTCTTCTTTAATTACATTCCAACCAACCGGCACGGTTAAGCGCTCACTATGGACAGCACAAAGATCATAATTGTGTGGCTCTGCATAGGTTGAAAGTGGCCCGAGAACTGCAGTTGAGTCAGAGTAGATGTAGGTAAGTGTTTTTATTGCAGCACTAGTACAACTTGCCCTAGAGCATCTACGTCTAGACAACTTCTTCATATGAACAGATTAATACTCTATGCCTATAAAAGTTGGGATTTAGCCCCGACTTATTACGCCAGCATCGGAAACTGGCTCGGCTGCTGTTTCCAAATTAGCACCATTATTCATTGGAATGGTACTACTTCCGATTGAACCAACTTCTGGCAGGAAAATAACTCCACCAGCTATTCCTTTGTTTTTAGCTAATACTTGTAGGCGATTTAGACCAACCGGGGCTCTCCAAACAACAAAATTAGATCCACTTACTTTTTGTTCAATCTTTTTACCATTAAGCCCACTTGCAGAAATTTGAACATTAATTCGGTCGCCAGAAAAAGTTAAAATTGGCCTTGATCCCGTTAAGTTAATACTCCACTTGCGTAATTCATCGGCCCCGGTTGCCCAGGCTATTTCTTTACTCTTACCAAAAGATAGTTCTGACAATACTGAGGCAAGGATAGGTTGATCAGAATCAATTATTATGGAAAAAGGTTGATTGGTTGGAGCAAAAGTTAATGAGATATTGATAACTTTCTGGCTCTTTACATCAAATTGAGATAAACCTTCTGGAATAAAGTTCCCATCATCAGAATTTATAGTTACATCTACATTTGCATCTATGCTTCCGGGAACAAGTAATCGTAGTGTGTGTGAAATATAATTGCTTTGAGAGACAAGTTTGTCAGTTAAGCCAGAAATTCCGGCAATTGTGACTTTCTTACTAGCTGTTGCAACTGGTGCAACAAAATCTGCGCCAAGGGATTTAAGTCCTTTTTTCCGTTCATCAAACAAATATGAACTCACTCTTCCAGCTTTGGTTTTTACCGCAATAACAATTATCTCTTCACCTGGTGCGAGTGAATCTACTGAAATCTTATTTGTTGAATTCTGGGCTATAGCTATGTTTTTAGGTTCAATCAAACCATTTGGGGTGTAAATCTCAATGTCCACAATTGAATCACTAAAACCACTATTGACAATATATAAAACTGATTTACTTGTGAGTGCACCAGAGCCACCAACAAACCATTGTTCTCCATTACTTACCGAACAAGGCACTACCGATTTCCAGCCACTGTTTGCAAATGTCAATGCAGTACCTGGGTTTCCTTCAACCAATAATGCGTTATTTGCTAATGAAATAACACTGCTTTTACCTGAACTTAAATTCTTAGTTTTGCCATCAATTAATCTTCGACTTATTTTAGAATTAGTTAGTGCTGCAATTGATGAAATTTTATTACCGATTGCCGGGCAAACTGTTGCCGGATAACTTGTAGTTAATTTTACCTGTTGGTTTCGGGCTGGGGCAAAGTATGAAAGTGATAAAAGAAGCAACAAAATCAGTGGGAATACAAAAACACTCCATTGGAAATTGAATCGAAAATTACTAAAATTAACCGGTTTTATCTTCATATCAGCTCCTCAAGTGGAACTTCTTTACGCCTTCTGCCGGCAGGTAAAGCCAAAATAACTGCGGATAGGATCACAATTAACTGAATTGAAATCCATGCACGTCGATTTGTACCATCGTGAATTAGAGAAATATTGCCTTTATTGGGTATTTTAAATACTGGTAAGCCATATTGATTTTGTTCTACCTTAATTAACTTGCCATCTAAAAGTAAGTGCCAAGCCTTGTCATACTTCTCGGCCAAGATAATTACACCTTCGGTTGGAATATATGCTGATGATGATTTGTCGCTGGAATTCAATGAAAAGAATTTGCCCTTATTGTTCTGATAAGTAACTCTGGCATGAGCGTTATTTATCTTCCAAACCACACCGTCTTTTGTCGCAGAGCTTCGAGTAAAGCCACCAATTCCATCAATTGTTCTCAGTAACCCTGCGTCTACCGGATTTTTCATAAATACATACTTAATTCCATAAAAACCTAGAATTTGACTGTTAGTTGCACCAACACCATTTACTAAGTCAACAATTGCTTTGTGAACTTGTACTGGAGTATTACTTGCGACATCAGCATTACCTAATTGAAGATCTCCACCTCGAGTTATGAAATACTGTAATTGCTCAGGACTCTTGCGTATTACTAAAGTTTTTGGTTTTTCATCTGTAGAGGCTAAATCTGTTATAAATGCCGGAATAATTTGCTCTTGATCTGCTCTAACCAACGAGTTAGCACCTGCTGTAGCGCTCCAGGTTGTAATTGCAACCATTGAAGTGATGGTTACCAACGCAGTAAGAGCTGAAAAAATATGACGGTATCCAAAATTTAATCTTCTTAGCTGAGGCAAAATTCGCTCAGCAATTGCAAAAATAGATAGCAAGCTAAGTATCTGAGCAAAAATAATTAATGGTCCGCTCCAAATTCTTTGAGCACCATTGCTATATCCTTCAATGTAATAAGAACTTAAAGTGGCAGAAATTGCGATCGCAAGGAGAGCGATCTTGGCTGATTTACGTTGATCATATGAAATTAAACCAATAATCAAATAAAGAATAAATGGAGCACAGACAAGTAAGGCTGGTGAACCCGCTCCGCCTGGATTAAAAAGTAATACGGAAAGTTGATCACCTGATGCAACTGAAAGGCCAGGTTCACGTAAGGCTGAAATTGGGTGCCTAATTAGAATTAATGAATTAGGAATATTCATTAAAAATGGGACTACTAAAAGCGCGAATCTCTTTTTAAACTCATTGTTATTTAAGTTATTAACTATTTCCTGCCATTTACTGCTTTTCCAGTTGGGTGTGTTTAAATATAAATAAATCAAAATTGATATCTGAAAAAATGCCCACCCAGATAGAAATAGTGGTGAAAATGCAGATGCAATCCCTGCTAGAAGAGCGATTGAATAGATTTTGCGCCAGCTTAATTTAACTAATTCCTTGTTTTTCTCAAATAAGATAAAAATAGGTGGGAGTAATATTGCAATTGCTAACGTCCCTATTCGGCCTTGGTTTATGGAGGTCAACACAACTGGCGAGAATGAATAGATAAAAGCTGCAAAAACTGCGGAGTACTTGGTTAAGTCATACCCTCTAGCAGCTCGATAAAACAAAATGAATAATATTGAGGGAGTTAGAAAGAATAATAAAGTTAAAAAAGTCTGCGGGTTTGCTGCTGTAAAAAGAGAGGCAAAACCAATTATGGGAATCCATGATGGAGCCGCATTACTACTGCCTAATCCGACCGTGTGCCAGGAATTTGCATATGATGTAATTAAATTCCAAGCACTACTAGGTGCAACTGCTAGGGCACCACCTGATAAAGAGCCAAATCGATTTCGAGAATAAATAAGGGAAATAATTAATGTAAGTAATACTCCAAATAAAAATGGCTGCTTAACTAGGGATCTAATTCTAAGGAATCGCTTTGGCTGTGAGTATTCAATCTCATCAAAACTTTCATCAATAATACCAATATCAGAATAGTTTTTAGCCCGAGTAATTTCATTACTTTGCCTATTTGGCTTAAATGCATAGAGAAGAGCAGAAGAAATTCTTTCAATCGTTGACCTAATTTGAACGCCACGGGGTGGAATAAAAGGCTTTATAACTCGTGCGGTTAGTACTCGAGAAGATTTTCGATATCGTCTTGATTTAATTAGATCAGCTGGTTTGAAAATAAGTAATCCAACCGCTGCAATTTCATCAGCAGCATACCCAGGCAATTTAGCCAATAGATAAATGATTGACCTGCCGATGGACGTAATCAAAAGTTGAATTGCAACCCACGGCAAGATCCACCAACTTGAATTAGCTAATAAAACAAAAGCAGCATTTCTTCGATCTAGTAGCAATGGCCGATGTAAAATCGCATCTTTAACATCAATTGAACGACGCTCAGATGATGAGGCTTCGGCGTGATAAATAAATGCTTCACCGACACATATCACTGAGTATCCGGCAATATGAGCACGCCAACCCAAATCTATATCATCTCTAAACAATTCAAGGCTGGGATCAAAGCCACCCAACTCTTCAAATAA
>Ga0214919_10004752_pt1 | contig 19629 bp, 24 predicted proteins | sample LL1503_MetaG_FD_177994 | JGI IMG/M metagenome (GOLD analysis project Ga0214919, IMG submission 177994) | Freshwater microbial communities from Lake Lanier, Atlanta, Georgia, United States - LL-1503 | ecosystem: Environmental > Aquatic > Freshwater > Lake | place: USA: Georgia | collected...
ACAATATGACATATAAAGAAACACTTACAAATATAATGACAGAAATGTCTAAAGATTCTAATACAATTTTTATTGGACAACAAATTGTATATGCTGGTAACCCAATGAGTACAACATTAGGAAATGTACCAAAAGAAATGATGATTGAGGTACCTGTTATGGAGGAAACACAAATGGGTATGACATTAGGGTTATCAATGTTAGGAAAAAAAGTAGTTACATTTTACCCAAGATGGGATTTCATTATTTCGGCCGCAAATCAATTAATTAATCATATTGACAAATATGAATTAATGACAGAACAAAAACCACATATAATAGTTAGAGTTGGTAAGGGTTCAGACACACCGTTAGATCCAGGTCATCAACACAAAGCAAATTATATTGAGGAATTTAAATCAATGTGTAAAACAATTAAAATATTTGATTGTAAATCACCAAAAGAAATTGAAGAATCTTATCATTTCGCCAATAACAATAAAGGGGTATATATTATAAATGAATACCCTGAAAAATATAATGATTATGGTATTTTAAATATTATTTGTGACGAATCAAGTGACTACTCTAATACGGACAAAATTCAAAATATTTTTGGAGAAGGTTGGTATGAAGTTACTAATTATGAAATATGTGACCGTAATCAAATTAGTTTACGTAAAAATGAAAATTTTTATCATATAATTGTTATAAACGCTTATTTAACTTCACTATATCGTGAAAATCCGGTTTTACCGATGCCAGAAGATATTAAACAATTAATGAGAGAAAATAAAAATTTATATACAATTTTTCTAACCGAACACGAATGTGAAACTGGTGACATTATTGACGTTATGGATTATGCCATTAAAAATGAAAATTTAGATACTAAACAATTTTATGTTATTAATGGAAATGAAAACCTAACAGAGTTAAAAAATAAAATTGGTAGTGAAATTAATGTACATACAACGAATAGATTACATCTTGTGGTTAGTAAAAATATGTGTACGTTTGGTTACGATTACCAATTTAAAGGAGATAAAGAAAATTTATTTATGTGTCATAACAGAATGTTAAAACCACATAGGTTTAGTATGTTATGTATGTTAAAAAAATATGGTTTATTAGAAGAAACTGATTGGTCGTTATTAAAGGGATTTCAAATGGAAAGTTTTAGAACACCTGATGGAGTTTTACCTGGTTGGATGGTAGATAATATTTTATTTGAAGATGAAATAGAAAATTTAAAAGAAGAAATACAATATTTTGGTAATATAGACGTTAGAAAAAGTAAATATGAACAAGATTACGATGTAGATATTGGTGAGTGGGGATTTGATTGGAATAAAACGTTTGAAATGAACCATCATTCTAATTCATATATAAACATAGTCGGTGAATCACAATTTGAATTTGAAGATGTGGTACATATAACTGAAAAATCAATTATTCCGTTTCACTATTCACAATTTCCAATCATAGCCGCAACTCATGAACATATTAAAACAATGAGAGGTGTTTTTGGGTTTGATTTTTTCGATGATTTAATTGACCATAGTTACGACGATGAAAAGGACGTTAAAAAAAGATTTAAAATGATTTTTAATGAGATATTAAGATTACACAAAAATAAAGATGAAGTAATTAAATTTTATAAAGAATCAAGACATAGATTTAAAAATAATAAAGAAAAAGTTTTAGAAATTACCAAAGATAAAACAGATACGGTTTTTTTCAAAAACTTAATTAATAAGAAACATTAAAATATGTACATAATAGGTATATCGGCATTTTATCATGATTCATCTGTTTGTTTATTTAGAGATAACCAATTAATATTCGCTTGCGAAGAAGAAAAATTCACAGGTATTAAACATGATGATTCGTTCCCAACCAAAGCGTTGGAATATATCTATAAACAGTATAAGATTACACCTAAGAACTTACAGGCGGTTTGTTATTATGAAGACCCACAATTGAAATATCAAAGAGTAATAGAGAACATTAAACCTCAATTGTTTAAAAATCCATTATATTCGTTAAAGTCCTATTTGAAAATACGTAATAATGTAAAAGAGATTGATAAGAAATTAAAAGAGATTTGTCCTACCGTATTTTATTCAACACATCACGAGGCTCACCAATATTATGCACATTATACATCACATTTTGAGGAGTCAACTTGTTTATCGGTTGACGGTGTAGGTGAGATTGACACGGTGTCATTGGGAGTTGCCGATTACAATGGAATCAAATACAGTTCAGTTGCGAAATACCCACATTCTATGGGTCTTTATTACTCCGCATTGACCTCATATTTAGGGTTTAGACCGAACGAAGGTGAGTATAAGGTAATGGGATTAGCGTCTTATGGTGACCCTAAAAAGTACATTAAAGAGGTACGTGATTTAATTTCATTTAAAAGTGGTAAGTTAGTGTGTAATATGGATGTATTTTGTTGGAATAAGACCGATAAATCAATGTTCAATGAAAAACTTGCGGAACTATTAAGTGTTCCACAAAGACTACCCGAGGAAACTTTAGAAAAAACACATAAAGATTTGGCAGCTGCGGTTCAATTAAGATACGAAGAGGTATTGTTTGAGATTATTAAATCAATTAGACACGTAAGTAAAAGTCCAAACTTAACATTAAGTGGTGGTTGTGCTTATAATGGAACAGCTAACGGTAAAATTATTGATAAGACACACTTCATCCATCTTTGGATTCCACCGGCACCATCCGATGCGGGATCCGCAATTGGAGCGGTCGTTCATTATTTGGTTAAAGAACGTAAAGTAAGAAGTAAAATTACAAGAAATCCATTTTTAGGTCCTGAATATTATATGGACGACATTAGACGAGCAATCGGTATCAATAACTTTAAAAAGTTTGAATCTGAAAATAAATTAAGAACACATATTGCACAAAAATTATTTGAAGGTAAAGTAGTCGGTTGGTTTCAAGGACATATTGAATTTGGGTCTAGAGCGTTAGGTAATAGATCAATATTGGCAAACCCAACCTTACCCGATATGAAAGATAGAATTAATAAGGTTATTAAGAAAAGAGAAGGATTTAGACCATTCGCACCTATGGTTACTAAAGATAAACAACATCAATTTTTTGATATGACAGATGATGTGCCTTACATGAATCAAGTTGTGAAGGTAAAGGAAGAATATATAGATAAATTACCGGCGGTTACTCATGTTGACGGAAGTGCAAGGGTTCAGACGGTTTATAAGTATACAGTTATCCACGACTTATTAACAGAATTCGAAAAATTAAGTGGTTATCCAATTTTATTGAATACTTCATTTAATGTTAAAGATAAAACAATGGTCCTAACACCAAAAGATGCCATTGAAACTTTTTTTGATACTGATATGGATATTTTAGTTATGGGTAATTATGTAATATATAAAAATAAATAAATGAAAGGAATTGTGTTTGCTGGATGTTCTTTTACGTATGGTCATGGTTTAGAATATTATAGTCCAAATAATGAATATATTGATAAACCTGAAATACAAATAACAGGTGTAGTGGACCCCATTTTAATTACAACTAGAGAAGAATTAAGATTTTCTAATATCGTATCAAAACATTTTAATACATTTGACGTAGTAAGAAGATACACTGCCGGTAATGACCAAGACTCATTTTTATTCCTTGACCATTTATTTGATAGAAGCCACGAACATCCAAATATAACGAAACAAAGATTTAACTATAATGAAGTTGAATATATAATATTTCAAACATCATATCCTGATAGGTGTTTCATAAAATTGGACGACCAATATTTTAGATTAAATGATTTTGAAAAAAACGGAGGAAAAGAATTAGATGATTTTATTGATAAACTTAAAAATTTCGGAATAGATAATTTTGATGAATATTACGATGAATTAAGAAAACAACTAATTGAAAACATGAAAATTAATTTTCAATTTTATAATTCAAAAGGTTTAAAATGTTTATTTTGGAATATGACGTCAAATTTTGACAATTTAATAGATAAAGATGAATATTTAAAAAACAAATTAATTACATTTGATTATAATGGTAAAAATTATAGTTGTTGGCATGAAATGTTTGAAGACAAAAATTTTGATTTAGAAATAATTGGAGACACTGATTTTTTTGGTGATGTTACACCAAAAGACCGACACCCATCTAAAAAGGCTCACCAAATAATAGGGAAAAACATAATAAAAAAAATAAAAGAAAATGAAAAAATTGATTAATTGGGTGAAGAAGTACTTCGCCGATAAGAAAAGAAAGAAGGAATTTAAAAAGAAATTAGAGGAATTACGTAAAAGAGATCCATTTATTTATAACCATTAAGATGATAAAAATCATTTAATAAACATTTGATTTTTTGGAATTATTAATGTATATTTTAGTATTATGATATATTGGTTCACGGGGCAACCCGCATCAGGTAAAACAACGTTAGCGAACAACCTCCTAACCCATTTTGGTAAGGAGAACACTATTATTATAGATGGTGACGATTTGAGGGATATCTTCCAAAATAAGGACTATTCTGAGGTGGGAAGGAGAAAAAATATTGAAAGAGCACAAGACATTGCTCAATTTTTGAATAAAAAAGGATTTACGGTGTTAGTATCCTTAGTTTCTCCATATAAAGATCAAAGAGAGGACTTTAAGAATAGAGAGGGAGTTGTTGAGGTTTATGTTCACACGACGGAGGATAGGGGTAGAAATCAGTTTCATGTGGGGAACTATGAACCACCTACCGAAAACTTTATAGATTTGGATACAACGGATAAAACTGAGACAGATTCTTATTATGAAATATTAAAAAAATTAGCACTATGAGTAAAAAATACGCAATGTATGTGGGAAGATGGCAGAATTGGCACAAGGGTCACGAATGGTTACTTAACCAACAATTAGAGAAAGGGAAGAATGTATGGGTGGCTATCAGAAATGTAGAGACAGATGAGAATAACCCTAAAACGGCTCAACAGGTTATGATGGATTTGGCGGATGAACCATTCTTTAAAGAAAATTCACATAGAATTAACATATCTATTATTCCTGACATTGAGAGCATTAACTACGGTAGAGGTGTGGGGTATGACGTAATATACCACGAACCACCTGAAAATGTGGCTAAAATTAGTGGTACAAGTATCAGAAACGGGTATATTGACTCAAACGGAGATATTATAGAATATCCAGATATGAATGACAAATGATAGTAGAACGTAAACGACATATTGCTAAAACCATCTCATATCGTATTGTAAGTACTCTTATTGGGTTTTTAATAATATGGTGGGTAAGTGGATCAATCAAGGTTGGTACGGCTTTCGGGGTGGTAGAACTGATATATAAACCCATTCAATATTATCTTCACGAAAGAATTTGGTATAAATGGATAAAATTTGGGTTAAAAGATAATAAGTAATATTTACATTTAATTGTGAATTTCGTATATTTATAGTAAATAAAAAAAAACATGAAAGCAGTATTAATTAGTACAGATTATATTAAAACAGAAGACGGTAGTTATAAGATATTGGAAATGAACACCAATACGGCGATAGATGTAATGGGGGAGAACCAACAATGTTTGGATTTTTCTGAATTACAATCATTTATTGAATCTAATGGATTTACTAAAATTAATTTAATTTATCCTAATCAAAGCAAGTCATTTAAAAATAAACTTGAAACTATATATAGCGGTAGTACAACTATAATATTCAATTCTTTTGAAACACAACAAGGTTCAATTACTGTACCTTATATGGAAGACGATGAAACTACATTTACTATTAGAATTTCATATGATACTACCGCAATTATTGACGATGAATATTGTAGAGATAAATATAATTTCGTAAAGGCTTTAGGTAGCGATACATTAAAACCAAAAGTATATATTCCAAATACGGTCGATGATTTTGAAACTTTAACTGAATTTACATATACAGGAACAAAGCCAAATTTTATTATTAAAAAAAGATATCCAATTTACGATAAGTTCCAATTTCCACGTTTATTTAAAATAACGACATTAGAAGAACTTACCGCAGTGAAGGCTTTAGTGGAAATAGATGATGAGTTTTTACAAGAATATGTGGTTTCTGAATTAGTAAATGGTAAACATAATATTTTAAGAAGTATTGATTTAATATATGGTTCTAATTTAGATGTAATCAATTTGGGCGGATATAAAGAAATACATACATTAAATGCTAATATTTGGGAGGATACTTATGGTACTAATAATCAATTAGATAAAAATTGTAGACCAAAATATATCACTCACTTTGGTAATTTGGAGGAAACCCGTAAAACCTATACGGTAGATGTTGATGATAACATTATAATGGGTGATGATTCATTTAAATCATTTACGGATGTGGTAGTTGGTGATATTGTAAAATCAATTTTAATAACTGGTTTACCTGAAAATGAAGGTGATTATAGTACTGAAAATTGGACCGGTTCATATACTGATTTTGTAAATAACTTTGCAACGGATACCGCAACCATTGTAGCTAAAAACCAATCAAATTCAATAGATGATTTGTTTATAAAAATTACATTAGAAGATGGTATTACTTGGGAAGATACACCAGGTACTAATATTTTAATTAAAGATGGAGATGTAATTAAATTTAAACATATAAATGATTTAGTAATCGGTGATGTAATTGAAATGGTAAATGTGGTAGATAATACTATTGTCAATAAAACAATTCAAAACTTAGAAATAGTATTTAAATATGGTGTTGTAATGGGTGATATCGATGTGGAAAATAAGGATGTATATTTGTCAATAATTCAAAATAATTTAGCATTGATACAACATAATACATGTGCAGTTAAATGTTTTTCCGCACCTAATAATTTTTATCCATCTTGTTTAAGTATTTCTTTTTGTAACAACTGCTCACCTTTCCAATGTAAGCCGGCGAAATAATTAATAATATAATAAAATAAAATAAAATAAAATGGCAATATTAAATAACGAAATTGTAGAATTATCCATCGAAGAAAAAAATGCAGTAAAAGCCGCCACAATAGCTACTATTGTTTTAGTTAAAAACGATATAACAAATTCATAAAGATAATTTGGTATATCCAAATATTTTTAATATATTTGTTACATGGAATTAGACGTTAAAAAAATATCAAAAGCTTGGTTTGATTCGTACTTTGGTTCTAATCAACAAAAAGAACTATCACAAAAACGATTAAATATATGTGAAGGGTGCCCTGAAAGAACAACTACCACGATTGGATTTACATTCCCAATATGTTCACAATGTGGATGCCCCCTTCAAAAAAAAATATTTTCATCTAATTTTAATGATTGTCCATTAGGTAAATGGAAAGATGTGGATAATGAACATCCAATTATTTTTAAAAAGAAAGTATTATAATTCTTTTTATTATGAATAAGTTACTGACTATATTAATACCTACTATAATAAGTAGGAAAGAATGTTTTGACGAACTTGTTAAAGAGTTTAAAACCCAAATAAAACCTTACGGAAACCAAATTGAAATCATTTCTTTATGTGACAATAAAGAAATTTCTATTGGTGAAAAACGAAATAAACTAAATGCAATGGCAAATGGTAAATATGTCGTACAATGGGATGATGATGACTGGATATGTGAAGATGGTATTGATTTAATAATGGAAGGTATAGAAAAGGATGTTGATTGTGTTACATATGATGCACCATTTAATAAAAAAGGATTATTAGAAGGTAGATTGTATAGGTATTCCACACAATATCATTACTCATATGATAAAAGTATAGATACTTTTTTTCTGTCACCCGACCAAAAATGTGTTATAAAAAAGGAAATTGTGAACAAAGTAAAATTCAAAGAAATACGATACCAAGAAGATTTACAATTTTTATATGACATAAATCCGTATTTAAACACCGAATATAGAATAGAAAAAAATGTATATTTTAATCTAAATCGTTCAAATGATAGTGTACTTGATTTCAATAAAAGATATGGTATAGTACCATCAAAAGTTATGTAATGAAACCAATTGAAATACACAATTTTTTGTCTGTAGAAAAATGTGATGAAATATTAGAAATATCATCTAATTTTAATTTAATGGATGCGCCCACCTCATATGATACAAACAAAAAGGTAAGAGAAGAAATTTTAGATTTTAATAAGAGACAAATTGTATATGTAGAAGATAAATTATTTTTAGAATTATCTACTAAAATATTAAATAAATTAAACGAATTAAATATTTTTAATGGAATAAAATACGATACAATTGGTAATTATTCTTTTAATAAATATTCTATTAATGATTTTTTAAATTATCATTATGATGGTGCTGAAATCGATAATGGCGCCACTATTACGTTGGTAATTGAATTAAGTGACGGGTTTGAAGGTGGAGATGTTGTTTATTTATTAGACGATATTGAACATAATTTTACAAAAGGAAAAGGTAATCTTTATATATTTGAGTCAACCACTATGCACAAAGTCAAACCAATTACCAATGGTATTAGATATTCTATGAATTGCTGGCCGAAATTTAAAATTAAAAAAACAACATTATAATGAATAACCTTACAACTTTTGAAAATTTTTTAAGTGAAGAATTATTTATCGAACTTAAAAATTACATACAATTCGCAAAAGAAGATGATCAATTAGGGATGCATGCATTCACAACAAGTTCTACTACTTGGCAAATGGACAATTTACAATCAAGTGTTCCGGTGGTGAGATTTATTTTAACTTATCATAATAAAGAATTACATAAAAAAATTACAAAAGAATTAAAAGAAAAAATGGGAGTTTATGGTGATTTTATTGTAATTCATCTATGGCCACCACTAAGTTATTTACCATGGCATCATGACAATTATGTGACTAATGCAATAACATTATTTTTAAATGATGAATGGAAAGATGATTGGGGTGGATATTTTATGTACGAAGATTTGGATGATAATAAAACTATAAAATGTTTAAAACCAAAAAGAAACCTCGCAGTATTACAGGGTAAAGGTCTTAACCATTCCGTATCAACAATAAACATTGGTGCCGATTGGAGACTTACTATGCAAATTTTTGTGACACCAAAACAACCATTAATATAATATGCAAAAGATATATTTTGATGAAACAACTTTTATTTGGAAGACCAAAGCAAATTTGATAGAATCCAAAAATGATATGTTAATTAAATGTTTAGAAATTGCCGACACTAATGTAGATAAGGCAATATTCGACAATTATAGATATACCGATGATATTGATTTAAATAGTTTTAAACCAAGAGAACTTGCAATTGAAAAACCAATACATAAATTAGATAATGTTATAAATTTGAGTGTAAATAATTCAATTGAAGTATATGAAGAAAAATTCAATAGAATTACGGTAGAATCATGGGTTAATATAGTTAGAGCTAAAAACCCAAAACAACGTGAAACCGCGGAAGATACTATGAAAATGCACATACATACAGAGTTAAATTATAAAATAGGGTCATTTAAACCAACTTATACATTTGTGTATTATGTTCAAATGCCAGATAATTTATCAAATTTAGATGGAGTATTATTAATTGAAGGGGAAAACAAAAAAATATATAACATACTACCGGAAGAAGATGACCTTATCATATTTGACGCAAGATTACCACATACACCAAAAGCGGCCTTTAATTCTACAAAAGATAGAATTGTGTTGGCTGGAAATGTTGGGTTTGAAAACATAAAAGAAACTAAAAGTTTATTATGATATTACAAGAAAAAATATTTACTAAAGAAGAATGTGAAAGGATAATAAATTTTTCATTAAAATATACCGATAACATTAAAATGGATTTTAGTAATAATCCAAATGGAAAGATTGTCGATAATAGGATTACCTTTGGTTCTACTATGGGATATACAGTATATTATATACCAAACGAAAATGAAACCAAATGGATGTTTGAAAAAATAATAAATTGGTTTTCTAAAAAAAGTAACATAGAATTTAATAAAAATATGTTACACACAGGATGTAATCTGCACGAATATATTGTAGGGGATAAATTTATAAAACATACCGATTTAGCAAAAGGATTTGAAGATAGAAGATATAATTTGGGTATTCAACTAAATGATAATTATGAGGGTGGTAATTATGTTTGTTGGGATGATAATAATAATGAAATTATTATTTCAAAAGAAGCCGGCACCGCAGTGGCATATAATGCTAGAATTCCGCACGAAATACAAGAAATTACAAATGGTAGTAGATGGTCAATTGTGATGCCAATATCTAGTTTAGAAATTATTGAAACTAAAACTTTATTATAAAATGAATTACAAATTAATAAACATATCAATTGAAGATATAAACGTAATAAAAGATGTGTATAGAAATGGTGAAGAAAACGCCGGCGATGTAGAAACAAACCCATATAATAGAAGAATAGGTAAAAATGGTTACAATACTAATTTAGTTAAAAGTGAAACATTTTTTTGTGATACAAGTAATAAAGAATTGGTAAATGTTGTTAAAAAATATATTACTTTAAATGAAACAATGGAATATATTGCAAATATGCATTATATTAATTATAAAATAGGTGAAGAAGCGAAGGAACATTATGACACTGGATCTTCAATAAGAACATATGTAATATTGTTAAATGATAACTTTACAGGTGGTGAATTTTATTTGGATAATATTCACATTCCATTAAATTTAGGTCAAATAATTGAATTTGACGCTAACTTATTACATAAGGTTACACCCATAATATCTGGCAATAGAGAAGTGATTGCAATATGGATTTTACCATCTCAAAAAAATAAAAAAAGTTTATTATAAAATATGAAAAAAAATGTAGAAATTATTGATAATTTATTAACAAATAATGAAATATTGTATTTATATGAACTTACACATAATGAATCTGTTTGGGAATACCAAACATATTATAATCAACCGGGTCAATATTTTGATTCCATAAAATTAGATACGGATAAATTGGAAAATTATTATAATACAATAACAAAGGATGGAGATTATAGTATATTTGAAACGGGTTTAATTGTGGTAAAAAATGATAGACAATTACTGAATAGTTCACATGTAGATGAATCTGACATAAGTTATGTTACTTATATAAATGATGAATATACGGGTGGTGAATTTGAATATTTCGATGAATTAAACAATAAAAATACAATTGTTCCTGAAAAATATAAGACTATCTTAATTCCTAATAAAGTTAAACATAGAGTGCTCAAAGTAAATTCAGGTGTTAGATTTAGTATTTATTCATTTTTAAAAGTAATACCTAAAAATCAAAAGAATGAAAAAAGTTTACTATAATGAATAATAGTATTAAAATATATGATAATTTATTTAGTACAATTGATATTGAATATTTCATATCAGAAATTAAAAATAAAGAATTAGAAACTGTAACATTAAAATCGGATAATGGAGAGTACACTAATTTCTATAATCGTTATGCTATCCCCGATTTTTCTAAATATACAACATATTTAGAAAATATGTTATTTGATGAATATAACCAAAAATATGTTTTTCAAGAAAAAGGTGCATGGATAAATAAAATAAATACAAATACTAATAATAATGATGCGTTCCATTTAGATAGTTCTGATTTAACAATCGTAACATATTTAAATGATGATTTTATAGGTGGCGAATTTGAGTATATAGATAATAATAACCAACACATAAAGATAAAACCACAAACAAATGTATCATTAATTATGAATAACAAATTATTACATAGAGTAAAACCAATCACTATCGGTGAACGATTGTCATTGGTTTGTTTTTTCAATTTTGATACAAAAACAAAAAAAACTATATTATAATAAAATGAATATTGAAAATATAAAATCGTTGGTGGATATTGAGGTTAAATATATTGATGATATTAAAGGGTTTGGCGTTTTTTCAAATCAATTTATACCAAAATTTAGTATTGTTGAAATGTGTTATAGTTTAAAATTATCTAATATATCCATAGGTCATCCGGCTTTTGATTATATGTTTTTTAATATACTTACCAAAAATTATTATTTACCGTTAGGGTATGGTTCAATTTATAATCATAGTGATACGGCTAATTTAGATTGGAGAATCGTATCGGAAGAACATAACATAATACATTTTTTTTCAATAAAAGATATTGAAATTGGTGAAGAATTAACTCATAATTATGGGGAAGGATATTGGAAAAATGAAAAAAGAACAAAAAAATTAATATAAATGGATAGTGTACTAAAATATTGGGACATTAAAAATTTTGACGTATCTAGTTATGATAGAGATGGTTTAAAAATGCGTATTAATTTAAAAACTAACGAAGCGTTAAATGAAAGAAGTGGACTATGTACGTATACCTACAATGAATTAGGATTTAGGGGAGATTCAATAAATAAAGAAGGATTTAAAATTATGTCAATCGGTTGTTCTTACACAGAAGGAATAGGTGTAAATGATTGGGAAACTTGGCCACATTATTTTTCCAAGATGATTACGAATGGAGTTGATTTAAATTTTGGGTTTGGGGGTAGGAGTAATGATTATATATGTAGATGTTTAATGACTTATTACGATACAATAAATCCCGATTTGGTTATATTAACATATACTCATTCACATAGAAGAGAATATTATACCGATAAAAATACTGTAGAACCATTTATGCCAACATCAGTTTGGGGTTATATGGAAGAGGATAAATTAGGTAAAATCATACACAGAAATTTAGTAGAAATACAAAATAACAATGAAGACACAATTAATTGGTATAAAAATCATTTGTTAATTAAGTATTTTTTAGAATCTAAAAAATGTAATTGGATATGGACAGGTCCGGATGTATCAATTGAATATAATGATAAAAATAGATTTAATGGAGATTTTGAAAAAGTAGAAGATTGGGCAGTAGACAGAATGCATCAAGGACCTAAAACAAATAAAAGTTACGCCAACAATCTATTTAACTTTATTTTAAAAAACCATTCATCTTTTTTACCTAACGATTTAAATAAATCACCAAAATTATTATAAAATGATACATCAAAAAGTTTTATTTACTGAAGATGAATGTAAAACTATAATTAATTTAAATAAAAATAAGAGTCAAAGTTGGGAACATACCGATAGATTATATGAATCATTATTAATACAATACAATAGTGAAACAATGTGGTTGTTTGATAGATTAAAATTATTTTTTGAAGAGATTACTGAAATTAAAATGCCAAATTTAAAAAAAGATATCCATTATCATATTTTTAAAACGAATAGTTATTTTGGTTTACATTCGGACGATTTGGGAAATAGAATGTATTCGGTGGGTGTATTATTAAATGATAGCTTTGTAGGTGGGGATTTTATTTTATATGATAAAGATAGACTAACCTTAAATAAAATAATCGGTAATACCTATATATTTGATGTTTCTATTAAACATGAAATAACAAAAATAATGGATGGAGAACGATATTCAATAATATGGTTCATAAAAAATGATAATATAAAAATAGAAAAATGTCAGAAAGTAATATTTTAAAAAAATACATATGTACAACCCCATTTGTATATTTAGAGGCACATAAAGGGGCGGTATACAGTTGTTGTCCTTCTTGGTTACCAAATAAAATAAGTACATTAGAAAATATTAGAGAAGCTTGGAAAAGTACAGAATTAAAAGAAGTACAAGATTCTATATTGGACGGTTCTTACAAATATTGTTCAAAAACACAATGTCCATATTTGTCTCAATTACTAATTGAAGAAATAAAACCAAAAGGATTCGTAGAAAAAGAACATTTTAAAATTGAAAAATATAAAGATGGACCAACTAATGTAAATTTTGCGTTTGATAGGAGTTGTAATTTATCTTGTCCATCTTGTAGAAGTGTGGCATACATGGCAAATGGAGAAGAAATTGATTTCATAGATGAAACCATAGATGATATTGTTGAAATATATGGTAAAAATTTAGAATTTATTTATTTATCTGGAACGGCCGATCCGTTTGCATCAAAATCCTTTAGGAAGTTTTTATTAGAATTTGATAGAATCAAATTACCAAAAGTAAATCATATTCATTTACATACTAACGCATTATTACTTACCGAAAAAATGTGGAATAGTTTATCACATATACATGATTTAATTAAAACAATTGAAATTAGTATTGATGCTGCAACTGTGGAAACATATGATATTGTTAGACGAGGTAGTAATTGGGATGGGTTAATGAAAAATTTAGAATTTATATCCACAATAAAAATGGATAATAAAAATGTATCATTTGTTGTACAAGATACCAATTATACGGAAATGGAGAATTTTTACGTACTAATGAATAAAATATTTAAAAATGATATAAATGTATTTTTTAATAAAATAACAAATTGGGGGACATATAGTAATAGTGAATTTGCAATAAAACAGATATGGAATGAAACTCATCCAGAATTTCAAACATTTTTACATCATTTAAATAAAGTAAATAAAAAATATAAGTGTACTCATAATATGCATGATATAATAAATAAACATTTACCTAAAAAAAGAAATGGTTTAATATGACAACACCAAAATTTTGGAATACCGAAACATTTGAAATTTCGTCATATAAGTTTAGTATAAAAGAAAAAATTAATAAAATATATACACAGGCTGGTTCAGACAATAGTAATAAATGTGTGTACACTTATAATGAATTGGGGTTTAGAGCGGACTCAATTTATAAAGATGGATTTAAAGTAATGTCAATTGGTTGTTCTTTAACCGAAGGAGTTGGTATAAATGATAATGAAACATGGCCACATAACTTTATACAACATATACCCAATGGGGTCGATTTAAATTTTGGAATGGGGGGTAGGAGTAATGATTATATATGTAGATGTTTAATGACTTATTACGATACAATAAATCCCGATTTGGTATTGATAATGTACACTCAACCACACAGGAAAGAAATATACACGAAAGATGGTAATATTGAACCCTTTATACCAACGGTTAGTTGGGGATGGTTAGAAGATACAAAAGAAGGATGTGAGACACAAAATCATTTGGTTTCTTTACAAAATGATAATGCTGATTTAATTAATTGGTATAAAAATCATTTGTTAATTAAGTATTTTTTAGAATCAAAAAAATGTAATTGGTTATGGAATGGTAATTTTGGGATACCAATTGAGTACGATGAATTTAATAGATTTGATGGAAATTACGGCCAACATCTGGATAAGGCAGTGGATAATTGGCATCCAGGACCACTACATAATTACAAATATGGTATAAACTTATTTGAATATATTAAAAATAACTTTAAAAATTATTTACCCTATGAAAGTAATTTAACTCGTAATCTACTATGAAAAAAAATATAAAATATGAAACATTTAATTTACATATATTGTTATAATACTGAAGTATTAGATGAGTTTATTGAAAATTGTTATCCATTAGTTGAAACATTTGATTGGGTTGACTTACATATAGATTTTTGTAAAGAAACGATTAATCAAAACTTAATCGATAAAATAAAAAATAAAAGAATTACATATGGAATTGTGGAAAACAGAGGGATGGATGTTTTACCATATATAAAATATCTTTATGATAATGTATTAAATAGTAACAAATATAGTGTAATTACTAAAATTCATTCTAAAATGAGAGATAATGGAATTAGAAAAACCGCATACATACCCCTTGTTTCAAACATAAAAAAATTTGAAGAATTTCATAAGTTAATTGAGGAATCGAAAGTCCCAATAATTTTAAATAATCAATATATGGTAGAAGATAGGGTGGAAAAAAAAATAGAAGTAATTTTAAAAGATATGAATGTCATTTTAAAATTGAAAAATGAAAGTGGTAAGTTTTTTCACGCTACTATGTTTATGACATCTAAACTATATATGAATAAATTGTTTAATGTTGAGTATAAAGATATTGAATATAAATTTGAAAAAGGTAAACCAGGTTATGGTTATGTTCATGTTATGGAAAGATTATTTGGTTATGCCGTGGAAGAATATGGCGGAAAATTAGAAATATTTAACAGCGATATTAAATTTAATAAAACACATAAAGGAATAATATAATGAAAAATTTATGGATTTTTGGTGATTCATTTTCACACACTTTTGATTCTAAAATATTACCGGCAGGACCAATGAAATTATATGGCGATTGGAAAAAGTATGACCCAAAAATTTACCCCGAATTTATTGTAGAAGAAATGGAACTAAATTTAAAAATTAAAGCAATAAACGGATGCTCAAATAGAACAATACTTAGTCAATTTGTTAATATAATGGATGAAATTAACGATGAAGATATTATAATAATTAATTGGACGGAAATAAATAGACATCGTATTATACATAACAATAAATTATTTGATATTGTAGCATTTAATGGAGTTGAAAAATCATTATCAATATCAGAAAATTCCATTATCGAATATGCCGTTAATAGAATAGATTCGTTTGCGTTTTATTCAGAAATAAACGAATATATTAAATTAATAAAAAAATCTAAACCAAATAATTTAATTATAAATTGGACATGGTGTGTTTTTGATGACCCACAAAAAGAGGCTATTGAGTTTATTAATAATATGGATTTTTACGGTTCGTTGGAAACAATTTCACATGAAACAAATGGAGAAGTAAATGATTTTCATTATTCTGAAAATGCACATAAATTATTATCAAATATGTTTAAGGAGATTATATTGAGACCAACAGAAAGAAAAAAGTATAGATTAAAAACACATAACCCAATATTTCGACCTAATATTAATAAAAAATCAAAAATTTCTTTTATATGAAAATTTTAATTATATCATTACCAAGAACGGGATCAAACTCTTTAATGAAAAAATATGCTGATGATTATAATTTAATTATGGTTGGTGAACCATATAATGAAATTACTAACCATATTAATATTGAATGGGAGAATATGGATAATATTATTGTTAAAACTATTATAAATCAAAAACCAAAACATATTGACGATATTAATGAATTTTATATAAATTTTAGTAAAAAGTTTGATAAAGTTATTTTGTTAAATAGAAAAGATAAAACTGCTTGCGCTGAAAGTTTAGCTTTTTTTAATTACAATGAAAAAAATGGATTTAATTTTAATGAAAAGTATGAATGGTATAAAACACCAAATATTAAAGAATCAAAAAAGTTTTTAGAGAAATGTGATGAACAATTAAACGAGTTAAGTAAATCGTTAATGATTGATGTTACATATTATGAGGATATTTTTGACCTAAATTCAAATGACAGGTTAAGAATTGGTAATTTAAATAGAAATAAAATTTTATAAATGTATTAAAATTTGATTTGATTTTTCATTTATTTTCATTATATTATACGTAATGAAAATACTTGCACATACATGTTTTATCGGAGTAACAGGATACGCTAATCACGCGAAATCCTTTTTTTGTGCCCTTAACAAATACCACACGGTTAAAGTAAGAAATTCCACCATAGGTAGTGGTTGGAAGGGAATGAATGACACACCTCACGACGATGAACCCAACATAACCGATGAGATGAAGGATATGTTAATACTACAAACCCTTATCAATAGTGACGGTGGTAGGTCTCACTTACCAATGTATGGTTATAAGAATGATTTTAAACCTGACGTTCATATTGTTTTAGTAGATATGAACAATTATTATTTTCATGAGAATTATGAGGGATATAAGATTGCATATAATGTATGGGAATCAACACGTTATCCACAAGATTTCTTTAAGAGATTAATGTATTTTGATGAGGTATGGGTGCCGACACAATGGCAGTTTGATTGTTTGGTTGAACAAGGGTATCCATCATCTAAAATATCCATTGTACCTGAAGGTGTTGATGTGGAGACATTTAAACCATTAAATAAGATACCAAAGAAGGATAAATTTAGATTCTTACACTTTGGTAGATGGGATTATAGAAAGGGAACGACAGAGGTTTTAAAGACATTTGGTGAGGTTTTTAAAGGTAGAACCGATGTGGAATTAATCGCATCAGTTGAAAATCCATATGCATACGATGGAATGAAAACAACCGAAGAAAGAGTTAAGTTCCATAAGATTAATGACGAGAATATTAAGTTTATTAAGTTCACACCAAGAGAAGAATATGTGAAGTACTTACAAGAAGGTGACGTATTTGTTACCTGTGCTCGTAGTGAAGGTTGGAACTTACCACTGATTGAAGCTATGGCTTGTGGAACACCGTCAATTTACTCTAATTGGGGAGGACAATTAGAATTTGCGGATGGTAAGGGTATCCCCGTTAAGATAGATGGTTTAAGACCCGCAAATGTAGAACATAAAAATTTCCCTGGTGAATATTGTGAACCAGATTGGGAAGATTTAAAATATCAAATGAAAAATGTAGTTGATAATTACACGAGCCTCAAAACATTATCAATGGTTGAATCATTAGAAATCCATAGAGATTTCAATTGGGATAAAATAGCAAAAACAGCATCAGAAATATTAATGGAAAAGAAAACAATTAGAGAAGATGATTTTTATAAATCAGAAAAATTCTACACCGATGTAGATGTGTTAGAAAACTTAGGTGATATTAAAGATTACCAAGGAGGAACCATTGAGGTTGCGAATAAGTTTGGTTGGCCAAGAGCTATTTACCATGAAATTTTTAATTTAAAAGATTATTATAAGTTTCCTAACCAAGATAAAAGAATTTATGACGGAGATGTAGTAGTAGATTTGGGTGGAAACATCGGAATATTTAATAGATGGGCGTATAGTCAAGGTGCGTCTAAAGTAATATCATTCGAACCCGATAGGAGATACTTTGAATTACTATCAAAAAATGCTGACCCTCGTTCAATTTTATTTAACGGTGCAGTTGCCGATGAGGTAGGTGAAATGATATTATCGGAAACAGGACATCTTGGTGGATCAACATTACTTGAAACAAAAGAAGTAACAAACACATATACAGTTAAAACATATACATTAGATTATTTGTTTGAAACGGGTGTGGTAAATAAAATTGATTTTTTAAAAATAGATATTGAAGGTGCGGAACATCACGCATTTGTGGGTATATCCGACGAGAATTTGTTAAAAGTTAGAAACGTGGCGATGGAATATCACCATAACCTATTAGGACATAATGTGGAATTAAGAGAAAGTTTAATCCAAAGAATGACAAAATTAGGGTTCTCAAATTACACACTATATATGGGAGAACATGAGAACTTACAAATGTTATATTTTGAAAGAAAGGTTTCGTCAAATAGAAAATCCGTTGTACATTTTGTTGACGGACCATTTGTTGAAATCAACGAAGACAATCAATACCAATACAACGTACAATTTATTGATGGAGACACAGGAAAAATAGTTTATGAAACTAATATCAAGAGTAATCATTGGACAAGAGCATCTAAAAAATACTATGTTAATTGGATTGTTAAGATTAAAGGTATTGATAATGATTTTTATAGAGAGGAGAAATTTAATCCTGAAGGTCAAAGAATTATGATATGTTTTGAATCTAAATCTTTGGG
>Ga0214919_10004753_pt1 | contig 19626 bp, 19 predicted proteins | sample LL1503_MetaG_FD_177994 | JGI IMG/M metagenome (GOLD analysis project Ga0214919, IMG submission 177994) | Freshwater microbial communities from Lake Lanier, Atlanta, Georgia, United States - LL-1503 | ecosystem: Environmental > Aquatic > Freshwater > Lake | place: USA: Georgia | collected...
GCATCGTGCCGAACGTGAATATGACTCCCCGGCAATTTAAGGTGGCTGCCGCCGCCGGACTAAAATGGAAGCACAATGCAAGTCGACATTCCTTTGGATCCTATCGCATGGCGGAGATCAAAAACGCCTTTCACGTTGCTGAAGAGATGGGGAACTCTCCGGCCATGGTCAAAAAGCATTATTTCCAAGCAGTCACGAAAGCCGAAGCAGCAAGGTTTTGGGCTATTCGGCCAAGTTAGTTTGCCCCATCTGGGCGGGTTACAAAATGTTGGATCTGGTGGTGTAGTATCTTTTCGGCTTCTGTCAGAAAAAAGGAGAGAAACTCCTTTTCCTTGGACTTTTCAATTAAGTGAAGAGTGGAACCACCGAAACCGCCGCCACTGAGGCGGGCTCCAAGATGGCCAGGGGATTTCTTTGAGGTCTCGCAAAGCTTGTCTAAGGCGGGGATTGAGTTCTCGAAGTTGGTTCGGGAACTTTCTTGAGACTGGTCTAAAAGCCTGCCGAATCCGGCCAGATCTTTATTTTTCAGGAAGGCGACCGCCCTCTCCACCCGGTCGGTTTCACCGACGACGTGCAGGGCCCGGCGATAGACCAGGTCAGGTAATTCGCTCTTCCTCTTCTCCAGCTCGCGAAGATCGATTTCCCGCAGTGATCGAATCCCGAGGTGCAGGGCGGCCTCCTCGCAGGATTTGCGTCGCTCGTTGTACTCCCCGTCCACCAAAGCGTGTTTCTCCCCGCAGGAAGCCACCACAAAAACGGCTTCCTTGGGGAAGGGGATGGTTTGAACTTCCAAGGATCGGAAATCGAGCAGTACCAGATGATCCTTCTTGGCATGGAGAATGGCCATGGGATCGAGCAGACCGCACTTTACGGCCGCATATCGGTGTTCCGTCTCCTGGGAGATCTTCGCCATTTCCAGTCGAGGCATGGTGAATCCCCACAGACTTTGCAGGCAGCGCTGGGTGGCCACGGTAAGGGCGGCACTGCTGCTCAAGCCCGCGCCCATCGGCAGTTGGGAAGAAATCTCCAGTTCCAGCCCGGACAAAGGCACGCCGCGATCCTTGAGTCCCTGGAGAACCCCAAGGACGTAGTTTACCCACGGCACCTGTGGACGAGGGGAGAGGTCGTCGAGGGAGCCTTTCCATGTTTGATCAAGGTCCTTGGCGAGGAAAAGAAGCTGCCCGTCACTTCTTTTCTTTCCGCGGACCTCCAGGGTGAAACCGACGCCCATGGCCAGGACCAGGCCTTGGTTGTAGTCCGTGTGGTTGCCGAGCACTTCCAACCGGCCCGTGGCCGTGCCTGTCGCTGCAGTTGAACTCATCCTAGCGCTCGGGAACCGGCAAGGCGTGGAGGTAACTCAGGACAGCCGCGTGATCCTGCTTTGAAAAAGAGACGCGGCCAACGTGCCACCATTCGTTGTGAGTGACGGATCTATTGGCGGGCACTGGACAATCGGGTGCCAGACTTTCCACCTCAAGAATATCCCCGTTGGTGAACAGCTCCGCGTTGGATCCCTGGTCGGGGTAGGAGGTGAGGGGATCGTGTTGGATCCATTTGGCGAAGAAGAGATCTCCCAACAAGTAGCCGATCCACCCTTCCGTGTGCCGGAAGCCGATTTTGAAGGCTCGGGAACCCGCCCGCTGATCCAGACGCCACAGATCCCCACCCAAAGTGATCCTTGGGTCGGAGAGTGAGGTGAAAGGCCAGAGCACGAGGTTACGGTTGGGGAGATAGTCGCTCATGGGGAAATTCTGTCCCGGGGGAAGTTCCGAGGGGTGGGGTCGAAACGGAGGCTGGGGCACGAAAGCGGATCCCCCGGCGGCCAGTACCGTCAGGCACCAAGGCGTTTCGGGTAAGGGCTCGGCTCGTAGGTTGGTGAGGGTGTGCTCCAGACGAATCAAACCATCCTCCTGCCAAGTGAGGGCAACGCTCTTTTGCCACCCTGATGTGCGGTTGGCTGGCCCGGTAAGGCGAAATCCATCCGATCCAAGTTCTTTAATCGCGACCGGCTCATTATCGGGCGCATAGGAGTCCTCATTTTCCGGGGCGGTCCAAAACCGGTGGCCTCCGTAGATCTTCCAGGTGTTCCCGCCGATTTGGCCCACCTGAGCGGGATCTTCAAAGAACAGGTTTGGCCCATCCCCGGGGCCCAACCGAAGCACGCGTGGCCCCACTTCCAGGGGGGCGACCAGCTCCCAGCCATCCCATCGGACCCGTACGGCTTGTTTCCATCCGCGGTAGGCGCTCAGTTCCCGCTGGGTCTTCATGGGGCGGATGCGTTGGGCATAGCCTGTCATCAAACCTGTCTAATGGAGTTGAGTAAAAGAAAAACTGCAGGTACCAAGTGAAGCCGGCGAGGGCACAGAGGAGATAGTTCCGGACAAGCGGTGCACGACCCGTCGAAGGGACGGCTTCAACGCCCTTAGCGTGGGCCGATCTGGCGGCGATACCCACGCGGTGTGCAGCCGAAGGCGCGTCGGAACTGCTGGTTGAAATTCGAGAGATTGTTGAAGCCCGCCTCAAAGGCAATCTCGGCGACGGAGGCTTCGCTTTCCAACAGCCGGTGCGCCACGTTCGAGAGCCGCACGTCCTGAATGTAGGCCACCGGTGTGCGGCCCATGCGGTCGCGAAAGTGCCGGTGAAAAACCGTATCGCTCATCCCTGCAAGTCGCGCCAGTCCGCCGATGGTCAGCGCCCCGGCGCTGTGCGTGTGAATGTGCGTTAGCACGGCTTCCAAACGTTCGAGGTGCCGGTCGGGCGACTGAAGACTGTAACCCGCAGACGCAAGTTCCCGCGCCGCACCGTCGCGCTGGATCTCATGCAGCAGCCGCAGCAGTTCGGCGATCTGCATAAGTCCATCAGCGCGGAAAAGATCGTCCAGGATCATGGAGACACGGTGCGCCGAAGCTTCGCTAAGCAACAGCCCGCGGCCGGTGCGGCGGAAAAGTGATGCCAGCGAACGCATCTCCGGCAGGGTACCCCAAGCGGTGCTCAGCCTTGCGGGATCGAACTGCAAACAACGCGAGCGCGCCCTGCCTGTGCCTTCCAGGTTGACAAAAGCGTGCGGCAGGCGGCTACCAAAAACATAGATTTTCCCCGGCTCAAAGATCCCCGCGAAGTCACCCGCCAGCACCCGCCCGCGGCTCTCGTTGATGCGCAAAATTTCAAACTCCGGATGGCGGTGATAGGGACAATCAAAGACAGGCAGATTGAAGTCACGGCAACTCAGCGTGGCCGCAGTTTGGACGGCGATGGTTTCATGGAGCACCCGCACAAATGGTATATTACCACTACCAAAACGCCTTTTCCCAGCCTATAAACGGCAGGATACCACCAGAATTTAGTGATTTCATGGTAGAAGCCGTTTGCCGACCCCGTTACGTTCACCGTTCAACCACGGTTCTCCCAACCGTCGTTTAAGCATCAACAAAACCTCAAACCCACAATCGCTGCCGATGCCCAAGATTACCTACATCACACCCGGCGGCGAAAGGATCGTGGTCGAAAACGCCATTGGCACCCTTATGACCGCCGCTGTCGCGAACCAGGTCAAGGGAATCGAAGGCGAATGTGGGGGCGTCTGTTCATGCGCGACCTGCCACATTCACATCGACCCGGCATGGATGGACAAAGTCGGGCCCGCCTCAAAAGTTGAGCAGGGGATGCTGGAACTCGAAGACCACGCGAGCGAATGCAGTCGCCTTGGTTGTCAGGTGAAGCTGACTCCGGAGCTGGACGGGCTCATCGTGAAAGTCGTGGGCCGGTGAGCGGACACTGCGTCATCATCGGTGCCGGGCACGGCGCGGCGCAGCTTTGCGCTTCGTTACGGCAGGAACAATGGGAGGGGCCGGTCACGCTGATCGGGGCCGAACCTCACCTGCCGTATCATCGCCCGCCACTTTCCAAGACGCAGCTCGACCCCGATGGCGACACGACGCTTCAGTTGATCCGGTCGGAGGATTTTTACACGTGCCATCAAATCAACACAAAACTCGGTGTCCGCGTGTCGACAATTGACCGGGGGCGGAAAACGGTAAAAACCGATGTCGGCGAAATCGCCTACGAGAAGCTGGTGCTCTGCCTTGGTTCGCTGCATCGCCGACCGCCCATCGACGGTATCGGACACGAAAAAGTCTTCGTGCTGCAAACGGCCGCGCATGCAGAAGTGCTGCGCGCTGCCGCTAAGCCCGGCGCGCGCGCGGTCATCATCGGCGGCGGATTCATCGGACTGGAAGTTGCCGCTTCGCTGCGCCAGCGCGGCCTCGATGTGACTGTGCTCGAACTCGCGCCGCGTGTTCTCTCGCGCGTTACGTCGCCCGAGGTTTCCGGCTATTTTGAAAATCTCCACCGCAGGCATGGCGTCACTCTGAACACTGGCGTGAGCGTCACCGGCATCAAGGATGGCGGGAGTGGCTTGAAAGTTCTCACTGCGGGGGGACAGGAATTCGCCGCGGACTTCGTGGTGCTGGGTGCAGGTGCGACGGCCAATACGGCGCTCGCGGAAAGCGCCGGGCTGGAAACCGCCAATGGCATTCTTGTGGACGAATTCAACCGCACGTCCGATCCCGACATTTACGCACTGGGTGACTGCTGCAACCAGTTCCGTCCGCTCTATAAGCAGCGGATGCGATTGGAGTCAGTGCAGAACGCCGTGGATCAGGCCAAGACGGCAGCGGCTTCACTTGCGGGGAAAGCCGTTCCTCACGATGCGCTGCCGTGGTTCTGGTCGGATCAATACGACGCGAAACTGCAGATTGCCGGAGTCTCAACCGGCTACGACCGCGTGATCTTGCGCGGCACCACCGAGCTGGGGGGTGACTTTTCCGCCTGGTATTATCGCGGTGAAAAACTGCTGGCGGTGGATGCCGTCAACGACTCGCTGGCCTACGCCGTCGGCACGAAAATTCTGAAAGCCGCCCTGCATCCCGCGCAGGAGGATGTTGCGGATTTAAACCTCGAAACCAAACAACTGCATACCAAAGCCAAGGAGCAAGTCTATGCCTGAACACCCCGATGCCTTCAAGAAAGCGCGAGCGGAGGGCGCCACGCTGAACGTCAACTGTGAGGACGAAACCCTCCCGCTCATCCTGCGTATGCAGGACGTGCGCAAGAGCGCCAAGGACTGGAAAACCTTCAGCAGCGACAACCCGCTGATGTGCGTGCTGCACTCGGAGGCTTCCGTGCGCGGCGTCCGCCAACTGCCGCTGGAAATCGACCCGCCGCAGCACACCGACTACCGCGCGCTGGTGCAGCCGCTGTTCAACCGGCCCAAGGACGACCCGGAATACATCGCGAACATGCAGGCGCTCGTGGACGAAATGGTCGCCGACGCGGTGGCGAAGGGCGAGTTCGAGGCCGTACGCAAATTCGCGCTGCCTCTGCAAAGCCGTGCGCTCGCTCGGCTGTTGAAAATGCCGGAGTCGGAGGCCGAGGTCTGGATCAGCTGGGGCGTCCATGTATTCCATGACCGCGATGACGATGCGGGCGACGGGCATATGCTGGAGGCGTACACCGGCGACCAGTTCAAGCGCGCGGAGCAGCAGCCGGGCGACGACTTTTTCAGCTACCTGAATGGGGTCGATTTCAACGGACGCAAGCTCACCTTTGAGGAAAAGCAGGGCTTCGCCAACGTCACCTTTGCCGGCGGCCGCGACACGATCATCAACACGGTGAGCAGCATCTTCGCCTACCTCGGCGACCATCCGCAGGCGCTCGACTTTCTACGTCAGGACGAGAGCCGCATCATCACGGCGGTGGAGGAGTTCGTGCGCTATGTCAGCCCGCTCACGGCCATCACCCGCAAATGCCCGCATGCCACGCAAGTCGGTGGCGAAAACGTTCCCGCCGGCGGACGTGTCGGTCTTTGCTGGCCGTCCGCGAATCGGGACGAAACGGTCTTTGAAAATCCGGACGAAGTTGTCCTCGACCGCTCGCCGAACCCGCACATCGGTTTCGGCTTCGGCCCGCACAACTGCCTCGGTGCGCCTCATGCACGGCTCATTTTTCGCAGTCTGCTCAAGTCGCTCTGCGACCGCGTCGAGCGGGTCGTGACGATCAAGGCGGAGCCGAAGATGGAGCGGGAATCATCCTTCACCCGCCAGTCCGGTTACGAGTCGGTTCAGGTGAAACTCATCAAGCGCTCGCCATGATTCACGCTAAAGCCGCCATTTCGAACGGCGCCGGCGGTTTTTCCATCGAGGAAATCGAAGTGCATTCGCCCACCGGCCACGAGGTGCTGGTGGAAATCAAGGCGTCGGGCGTCTGCCACACCGACTGGGATTCGCTGAACTGGGGCCGGCCGGTCGTGATCGGCCATGAGGGGGCGGGCATCGTGCGCGAGGTGGGCGAACGTGCCACGCGAGTCGCACCGGGCGACGAAGTGGTGCTCAACTGGGCCGTCCCGTGCGGCACCTGCTTCCAGTGCCTGCACGGCAAGCGGAATATTTGTGAAAACCGCAATCAGGTCACCGCGCCCAACTACATGCAGGGTCACTCGGTGCTGGAGCGGACGATGTTCAAGGGCAAGGGCATCGAGCGCTCGTTCAACATCGGCACCATGTCCACGCACGCCGTGGTCCTCGAGGAGGCGCTGGTGAAAAAGAATCCCGGTATCCCGTTCCGCTCCGCGTGCATCATCGGCTGCGGCGTTATGACCGGCTACGGCTCGGCGGTGAACGTGGCGAAAGTCACGCCCGGTTCCAGCACCGTCGTGCTCGGCGCGGGAGGCGTCGGCTTGAACGCCATCCAGGGTTGTCGCGTTTCCGGTGCAGACAAAATCATCGCCATCGACGTAAACCCGCAACGCCTGGAGTTTGCCAAAAGATTCGGCGCGACTCACACGATCCTTGCCGACCGCAACGACACCGGCCTGCTCAACGCGGCCAGGGAAGTGAAGACGCTCTGCGGCGGGCGCGGCGCGGATTTCGCCTTTGAATGCACCGCTGTTCCCGCACTCGGCGCCGCCCCGCTCGCGATGGTTCGCAACGCGGGCACCGCCTGCCAGGTCAGCGGCATCGAGCAGGAGATCGCCATCGACATGCGCCTGTTCGAGTGGGACAAAATCTACGTCAACCCGCTCTACGGCGGCTGCGACCCTTATTACGACATCCCGAAGATTATGAACCTTTACGACAAGGGGGCACTGCTGCTGGATGAAATGATCACGCGCACCTACCGACTGGAGGATTTGGAGCAGGCATTTTACGACATGCACACCGGGAAAAATGCCAAGGGTGTCATTTTGTTTGAGTGATGACCACCCGCTTTCGCACAACAGAGATTTCGGATCCGGCCTTCGAATCGGACAACCTGCGTTTCATCACGGTCAAATCACCGAACCTCGGCGGTCGCGGGGACATCTGCCTGTTCATCCCGCCGGGAAATACCGCGATAAATCTGCCGTTCGTCACGTTGCTCCATGGGGTCTATGGCAGCGCGTGGATCTGGTCACAAAAGGCCGGTGTTCACCGCACTGCGCTGCGCATGATCAAGTCCGGAGAAATTCCGCCGATGGTCATTGCGATGCCGTCCGACGGCTTGCGGGGAGACGGCTCCGGCTACCTTCCGCACCGCACGCAAAATTATGAGTCATGGATCGCCGACGATGTCCCCGCGGCAGTTATGGAAAACATCCTGCAGGTCAGCGGCGCATCGCCGCGCTTCATCGCCGGACTTTCCATGGGCGGATACGGTGCGCTACGCATCGGTGCGAAATACCCCGAACGCTATGCCGCAATCTCCGGCCATTCCTCCATCACCGAGGTTATGCAAATGGCCCGGTTTGTGGAAGAACCGCTGTCCACCTACGAAACCGATTTTAATTCAAGCGTTCACCAAGCCATCCTCGGTGCCGGCGCCAAGTTGCCGCCCCTGCGGTTCGATTGCGGCGTTGCGGATGAACTGATCGACGCCAACCGCATCCTGCACGGACAATTGCAAGCCGCAGGGATCCCGCATACCTACGAGGAATTCCCCGGCGGACACGAGTGGCCCTACTGGACGGAGCACATCGCCGACACGCTCCGCTTCTTTGCCGCTCGGTTATAGGGCGCGAACAACTCCCAGCCGTGCCACCGGATCCGCACGGCCTTTTTCCATCCGGCGTAGGCACAAAATTCTAGGACGGTCTTCATGTAGTAAGTTGGGCAACTTCTTTTTGAATCCACTGCATGTCGGCCTCGCTAAGGGATTTTTTGGTAGCGGCGAGATGGTCCTCTACCTGTTGGGCGTTTCGGAATCCCGGGATGACGCAAGCCACGCGTGGATAATTCAGGACATAACGAAGAGCAACCTGGGCTAATTGGGAGGATTCATTTCCAAAACGAGACTTGAGCCGATCGAGGAAGGGGCGGATCCATTCCAAGTCGTGAGCCCGGAACTTGGGATCCTGGCTGCGGATATCTCCTGATTCAAACTTCGGAGGATTCTTTGGATCGTACTTGCCCAACAGTATTCCTTGATGAAGGGGGCTAAAGGCGACAAAGGACATGTCGTATTGTTCCAGAAGGCGCCCCACCGTGCCGTCGGGAAGAAAAAACTGTGGGCAGAGAATATTGCCGATGGACTGGAGAACCGCAGGACGGACGACCGGAACCGCCCGCAGGAAATCATCCTCCGTGTAGGCGGATTGACCTTTGACGCGAACCTTGCCCTCCCGCACGAAAGCATCCAGGGCGTCAGCAGCACCCGACAACCACTCGCCTTTGGGGCCGAAATCCCCGTGGTGGAGGTAATAAATATCCACGTAGTCCCGCTCTAAATTACGGAGGGATTGTTCGAGCTGATGACGCATGTGGAGCGGGTCGTAGGCGTGTTCCGCCGTCCCCCGAAAATGCCCCACTTTGGTGGCGATGATGTAATCTTCTGAACGAAGACCCAGTTTCTTCAGGCAACGGGCCAGCATCCGTTCAGCCCGGCCATTTCCGTAGACATCGGCGTTATCAAAATGATTCACGCCCTGATCGATCGCCAACTTCAGAGCTTGGGTGACTTGATCCTCGTCGACATCCGCCCAACCGTTCATCTGGCCCTCGACCCAGTTTTTTCCTCCTAGCGTCCAACATCCAAGGCTGATCTCGGAAACCTGTAGGCCGGTTGATCCTAACCGCCGATATTTCACGGTCGGAGGGAAGACCCCGTGGTCGGACAAAAAAAACTCGCTCGGGTCAGGTCAGCTAGGATGCGAACCTGATCTCCCTCACGAGGGGACTTTTGCATTTCGGAGATTCTTGCCAGAAGCGAATGCTTCGCGGTTTTCAAGTGAAGCAGGGTCTCGGGTACGATCGGTTCCAGTCGGGCCAAACTGGCATCAAAAACGGAATGCCCTGGAAGGGTCTGACCCCGAAACTCGTGGAGTTGCTCCGGTCGTAAACCTAGCACCACGTTTCCATCGCGTGAGGCCGTCAAATTGCCCGCGACTACTTCAGGCAAAGGAAAGCAGAGGCCGTGTGGCCCGCCGTCCTTCTCCCGGAACTCCGTTCGACCAGAGGCAGAGACCAGCGTGCCGGAAATAAAATTCATTGGTGGGCTGCCGATAAAGCCAGCGACAAACTGATTTGTCGGCCTATCATATAGCTCTCGGGGTGCCGAAATTTGCTGGACGCAGCCTTGGTTCATCACAACGATGCGGTCGGCCATGGTCATGGCCTCTACCTGGTCATGGGTGACATAAATCATGGTGGCGCCGACCCGCCGATGTAGCTGAACAATCTCCTCTCTCATCTCGACTCGCATTTTCGCATCAAGATTGGAGAGGGGCTCGTCGAACAAAAACACCTTAGGCTTTCGGACCATGGCCCGTCCCAGGGCGACCCTTTGGCGCTGGCCGCCGGAGAGGGCCTTGGGTTTGCGGTGCAGGAGGTTGTCCGGTGAAGTTAGCCCCAAAATAGAGGCCGCCTCCTCCACGCGGGAACGAATTTCCGAAGAGGGAAGGCCTCTAAGAGTCAGACCGAAGGCCATGTTCTCAAACACCGACATGTGGGGGTAGAGGGCGTAGTTTTGAAAGACCATGGCAATATCACGGTCCTTGGGCATCACATTGTTCACCACTTTTCCGCCGATGGTAATGACCCCTGAAGTGATTTCCTCAAGCCCGGCAATCAACCGAAGGGTGGTGGATTTGCCGCAACCCGAGGGGCCGACCAGCACGAGAAACTCCCCTGATTCCACCTCAAAAGAGACATGGTCCACCGCCAGCTTTCCCGTGGATTTCTTATCCCCAGGAAATGTCTTGCACAAATTCTCAACCAGAACGGCGGGCATGCGGAACAGCTAGCCTTGCCCAGCTTCTAGGAAAAATCGAGGTTGTTTCCCTGAAGATTTGGATATGGAGATAGAAAAAAATGACATTTCCCCGACCCCATCGCTCTGGAATAATTTTCATATGAACTTCAGCCATATTAATTTAGTAAAAAAACCTCTACTTATCTGTCTCTTCGTCGTTGAGCTCATGCCTGGAATCACCTGGTCGGAAACCGTTGCACACTGGCGTTTTGATGGGGACGGGTTTCCTGCTGGAACATCTGCTCCTGCGAATGCGGATTCTTTCAAAGACAGTTCTTCTAAGGGGAATGCCATGAGGAGGGCCGATGGTCCCAATCCTAATGAATATTCGTCGGACGTTCCGGCATCCCAAGTGCCGTCCCTGGGAAAGACCAATGAGCTCTCTTTACGCTTTCCGGTAAAGGGTGAGTGGCGAGATATCTTTACCACTCCGGTTTGCGAGATTAATTCTGCCGACTTGAAGGAAATGACGATTGAGGGGGCATTTAAATGCGAGAGTGCAGGAACATTCGGGGGAATTCTTACCAAAGATGGCCAACCCAACCCCGCTTCGCCCTATCCAGCACTTCAGGTTGCCTTTGCCCGTGAGGATGCTGATCCCAAAAACCTTGGAGAGCATTTTGTTATCCAATGGATCGATGGGGCTGGCAAGGAGCGGATGCTTCGATCCATTGGGCCGCTTGTCAAAAACCGCTGGTACGCCTTTGCGGTAGTTATGACCAAGGATACTGCTTCGTTGTTTCTTCAATCCGAAAGAGAAAAGCCCTACGAACTGGAGCAGAGCGTTCCCCTCGAGGGTGGTGCGATGGCGCAGAGTATGGGGACATGGGTAATCGGTCGTGGGTTTTGGGGTGGAAAACTAGCAAATCCGTTCTGTGGTTGGGTTGATGAGGTCAGGATTTCCAACGAGGCACTTCCCAAAGAAAAGTTTCTTTTTGCCAAGCCCTAGGCAAAAGTTTGGCAGCAAGTGAACTTTGTAAGACAGGCACTAATCTTCCCCCTTTTCATGGTTTTACCATGGGTTGCTTCGGCCTCTCCTACAAACATTGTGGAGGTGGGGGACCCGACCATCGCCCGCGAGGGGGATTGGTATTATGTTTTTAGCAGCGGCGTCGGTGCGTCCATCCGGCGCAGTCGGGATCTAGTGAATTGGGAGTTGCTGCCTCCTGTCTTTCCAGGAGACGTGCCTTCCTGGGTTCGTGAAAAAATACCCTCCGTGACCCGAATTGTCTGGGCGCCGGATATCCTCAAGTTTCAAAACAAATATTACTGTTACTACTCCTACTCCACCGGTGTGGGTAGCCAGCGATCTGTGATCGGACTGGCTACGGCCCAATCTTTGGATCCCGACAAACCTGGTGTAACTTGGAAAGACGAGGGTCTGGTGGTGGAGTCGACCCCTAACAAGGATCCCTACAACGCGATTGATCCGGCGATGGTGTTAGATGAGTCTGGCAAACCGTGGCTCGTCTGGGGCTCATTTTGGGCGGGAATTTATTTGGCAGAAATCGATCCAGCAACCGGCAAGCTATTAGAGGGCGGAAAAAAGCACCGACTGGCCGCAAACCCGTCGGTGAATATTGAGGGAGCCATCCTTCGCTTTCACGAAGGCTTTTATTACCTCTTCGTCTCCCACAACGATTTCAAGAACTACAACGTCAAGGTAGGGCGCTCAAAACTGATCACTGGTCCCTACATGGACAGGCTCGGAAAGCCGATGACAGAGGGGAATGGCACGCCCTTGGTAGCCGCGTATGCGGAGGTTGTAGGTCCCGGCCATTGCGGGATCTTACTAGGAGAGTGCCCTTGGTATGACCTGCTGGTGCATCACGTGTTGATGGAAGGCGCTCGAGACGGAAGAGCCACGAGGGATTTGCAGGTGCGGCCGATTTTTTGGGCACCCGATGGCTGGCCGCTTGCTGGTGAGCCTATCCAGCAGACTCCTCCCAGTCAGCCCAAGCCCTTGGAGGGTTGGTGGTCGCATAGGGTTGGGTTCGGGGATGTGCACCGGATTCTTTTCCGCGGCAACGGCACCCTTTCCGCCCGCTCCGGGGCCCAGGGCACCTGGAAGGTGGATGGCAAAACGCTCACCATGCAGTGGCCGCGGCCGGAGGGAGGGGACGCGGTGGACATATGCATCCTGAGCCCCGACGGCAACAGTTATGTGGGCCGGAACGCTGCGGACACCGACATCCGGGGAATCCGAGAGCCGGCCACCGCCGACCGCACCCCATGATCGCCGCGCCCAAAAAGAAGGCCCCGCCGCTGCTCCCTCCGGAGGCACATGGCCGACCTGAATTTTCCCCGCTATGGGAACTACCCGATCCGACCATCTCCAAAGACGGGGACTGGTATTATGTCTACGCTACCGGCCAGGGGATCGAGGCTCGCCGCAGTCGGGATCTGGTCGATTGGGAAGTGCTTTCTCCCGTGTTTACCGATCCGGTCCCCGCCTGGGCCAAGGCAAAAATCCCCGGCGCCGACTCGATCTGGGCTCCGGACATCCGCAAAATCGGAAACCGCTGGCATTTGCATTATTCCGTTTCCACTTTGGGAAGCCAAAAGTCCGTGCTGGGGTTGGCCACGGCCGAAGCCCTCGATCCGGCTCATCCAAAAGGCGGATGGAAGGATCAGGGTCTGGTGCTGGCATCAGAAACCCTCAAGGATCCCTACAACGCGTTGGATTCCAGCGTTTGCCTGGACGAGACAGGACGGTCTTGGATCGTCTGGGGTTCCTACTTTTCCGGCATCTTCCTGGCGGAGGCGGATCCGGCGACTGGCAAACTTGTGCCGGAAGCCCAGCATCATCATGTGGCCACCCGGGTCCCGGGCAACGGCCACCAAGGGAATCCCGGTCCGGGAATCGAAGGACCGGTCATCATTCGTAAAAACGGGCGCTTTTATCTTTTTGTCTCTTTGGCGGATCAGATCAACTACCACGTGGTGGTTGGGCGGGCAGACCGCATCACCGGTCCTTATTTGGACCGGATGGGAAAACCCCTCATGGGCGACGGCGGCACCCCAGTAATCGCACCCTACGGAAAATACCGGGGCAGCGGCCACAACGGGGTTCTCATCGATGAGTGCCCCTGGTTCGATATTTTCGTCAACCACACCCTGATGGAAAGCAGTCGGGATCTCCAGGTCCGACCAATGTTTTGGTCGGAGGACGGTTGGCCCCTGGTGGGGGAGGTTCTCACCCGACCCCATCACCAGGCCATACCGAACATGGCAGGCCATTGGATTCATCGGGTGGGTTGGCAGGATGCCCCGAGAGTGGAATTTCGAAAAGACGGAACCCTGCGGGATCGGCGGGGAGCCCAGGGCCGTTGGGAGCTTCACGGGAGCAATCTGCAACTGCACTGGTCGTCGGGCCAAAAAGAAAAGTGTTTCCTCCATCCCGATGGAGACAGTTACGTCGGAAGGGATGAACAGGATGCGGATGTTCGCGGGATCCGTGCTTGAAAAAGCGGGAGATTCTCGCTGGCCGTCTACCCCTGCTGGATGCCGGCGCTGACCCGTGGGTGCTTCGCCACCACGGCGAATTTCTCTACTGTCACAGCAACGGCACCAATGATGCCATCTGCGTGCGGCGTGCGCCCAGTTTGGCTGAATTGGCGGGGAGGGAGTCGGTAGAGGTGTGGCGGGGACCGGAGGGCGGTAAGTTTTCGAGAGAGCTTTGGGCGCCGGAACTCCATGCCACCGATGCGGGATGGGTCATCTATGTGGCGGCTGACGACGGAAAAAATCCGCATCACCGCATGGTGGCCTTGGTTCGGCGCGATCCCGATCCGGTGGGGCCCTACGAATTCCACGGGCCGCTTGCTCTCGATCCCGATCGTTGGGCGATCGACGGCTCTCTCTGGCATCACCCCGAACGCGGATGGTTTTTTGTCTGGTCCGGCTGGGAGGGGCATGAAAATACCGCCCAGCATCTTTACCTCTGTCCCATGGCGGATCCGCTCACGCCTTCGGGGCCTCGGGTGCTGATTTCTTCCCCGCTCCATGCCTGGGAGAAACTTGGTTCCGGCGGACCGGACGGCCTTCCCACCATCAACGAGGGACCGCAAGTCCTTATCAAGGGCGGCTGGATCCACGTGATTTATTCGGCGGCCGGGAGTTGGTCGGATCATTACTGTCTGGGTCGGCTTTCACTTCCTCCAGGGGCTGACCCGGTGGATTCGGGCGCCTGGCGCAAGGTGCCCGAGCCGGTGTTTGTGTCGACCGAAAGCATCCGGGCTCCTGGTCACGCCTCCTTCACTACGGATGCCGATGATACCGACTGGATCGTGTACCACTCGGCGCGTCATCCTGGGTCAGGCTGGGACCGCCAGGTGCGGGTTCAGCCCTTCGTCTGGGAGGGAGTTTTTCCGGTTTTCGGGGCGCCAGGAGTGCCCCCGCCTAGATCTGTTTCCTAAGTTGGATTCCGGTTGAAGATCCATCGCGGGGTTCCATCCCCGCAAAAGGGTCAGCGACCCAGCCGATTTTCAAGCAGGCGCCGACGGTAATCCCGAGGGCAGCAACGATAGCGGCGCGCAAAAAGCCGGTTGAAGTTGGAGAGGTTGTTGAAGCCGCTGGCATAGGCGATTTCCGAAACCCGCCCCTCATCCTCGATCAACCGCCGGGCGGCCCGGCCTAGCCGAACCTCCACCACATAATCCTGAAAAGTGGTGCCCATCTGCCTCCGAAAAAATCGGCTGAGGGACCGCGGATGCATTTTGACCCGGCGGGCGGCCTCCTCCAGTCGGAGAGGTTCCGTCCAATGATCCTCCACGTAATGCAAAAGCTCATGCATCTTTTTTCCGGTGCGCTCACTGACGGGTTCTGTCCGGTAACCCTCGCTGGCCAGGGGCCGTCTTTGGCCCGCCTTCGCCAACCGGTCGAGCAGTTCCAGCAACAACCCGATCCGGAGAATTCCGGGACGAGCCGTGTAAATTTTGGCCATCAAGGCTTGCGCCTCCTTGGCCGTTTTTCCATGGAAAGAGAGGCCGCGCCGGGATTCGTCCATCAAGCGGCGAATTCGGAAACATTCCGGCGTGGACCAGAGGTCTTGGCCGAAGACATTCTCCCGAAACTGGATGTAACGCGAATGAGCGTGTCCGGGTTTCCAGTTCCGGTAGAGATGGGGGAGGCCGCTGCCGAATAAGGCTAGGTCGCCGGCGGCGAAACTGCTCCACGAGTCCCCCGTCATGCGCTGGCCCTCGCCGGCAAGGATCCAGATGATTTCCAATTCCGGATGATAGTGGTAGGGACATTCAAACTCGGGTCCGCGGAACTCGAGGCAGGCGAAGGATCCGCCATCCTTGGAACGCACATTTTCAAAAATCGGCCTCATGCCGACATATCGTATCTGGAACATAAAAAGCGAAAAAGACGAAAAAAAGGTGATCTTACCATCATAAAAAGGCATCTGGCTTGTAGTGGTCTGGGTTTCCTAGGTGAAGAATAAGCCTCAGATGCTGTTTTGCTAAGCCATATGGAGTTGCTCCTTTCTTCCGATTTGCCCGCAAAGGTTTTGGCCGACCTTCGGAATCTGGGCATTGAGGCGGAAATCGATACGGGCGGGTCTCTCGAAAAAACTGTTCAGAGGGCGCGCCAGGAAAAGTCGGTCCTGATGGTGCCAGTGCAAACCACGGATTTTCAGCCTGAGGTTCTGCGGCGGGCTCCAGGGGTGATCGCACTCGGAAAAAAGGCATTTGATCGTTCAGGTCTGGCCGGTTCGGTGGCGACTATTTTACGAGGATTTTATCCCGAACAGTATCTTAACCATTTCTCGGTCCTTCACGGATCAGGCCCAAGCCAAGCCGTCTTTCGAGCCTATGAAAATCTTTCCATGCAGGAAGGCATTACAATTCCTCGTGGCAGTCATGAACAGTTTCTCCACTACGGAAAAGCTGGGGTGGAAGAGTTGCATAGAGCAGGAATTCTGCTGGGGGGATTTACACGGACTGGGCGGGGTTATTTTGTAGAGCGGCGGGCTGCCGGCTTTCACATATTGGGCATTGTCCTGCAGGGTGTGTTGGAGGTTCATCCTGAAGGGCAGCCTTATATCCAACACCGCGTCGGATCCTGTTTCTTTATTCCTGCAGGCTTTCGGGGGTTTTATCGAGCCAACCGACCTGCGGAATTTTTTTGGCTACATATTCAGCCAAGCGCTTTTGGTTTCTTGTCGGGCGGGCAGGCCCGAAAAACAAATTCATTTCGGGCCACAACATTTATACAGACAGCGCGAAGTTTTTCGGAAGAAAGCCGGAACTCGGAGTCAGATCAGCCCCTCGTCCTACAGCGATTAGTTCAATTGATGGAGCTGCAAATTTACCGCTTGGCCCGTGGTTTTGGTTTTAACGAAAGCGAATCCAGCGGACGGGAAAAACTTCATCAAGTCATTAAAAAAGTAGAGGAGGATATTTCCGCGGAATGGTCCGTGCCCAAGTTGGCTCGGGCGGCGGGTCTATCCATTTCCAAGCTTTATCGTGAAATTCGGCTGCATTACCAAAAAAGCCCCGGGTCCTTGGTAGAGGAGATTCGAATTCGGCACGCTTCTGAGCTGTTGTTGCATTTTGACCACAAGCTTCAGCAGGTGGCGGCAATGACTGGTTATGCTGATTCGTTCTCCTTCTCCCGAGCTTTCAAGCGTGTCATGAAGGTTAGCCCGAGTGATTACCGCCACCAGTTTCGGTCGAAAACTAAATAAGGTGAGATTGGGCATGCGTAAAAACTAATTTGTCATGTCACGAGATAGAATAAATCTTCACATTGCGGCCGTGAAAGTCGTGTTCCCATTGAACCAGTCTCGAGGGTTTACACTTGTGGAGTTGTTGGTCGTAATCTCAATTATCGGACTTTTGGCGGGACTTGCAATCCCTGCCATCAAACGTGGCACGGATGCCGGAAAAGCTGCGAAATGCGCGAATAACCTAAAACAATTAGGGGTTGGATTTCAGCGCTTTGCCTCAGAAAATAACGGCAATTTGCCCATGGCATGGTTCAATGATGGCTACCCTGGTTGGCCAGGTTGGGACGTTTTGATTTTGGACTACTTGGAGGTTGGAACCAAGGGAAGCAGCGGGAATCGTGTTTACAGCGAAAACACCCCTACGCCTCTCCTGTGTCCTGCAGACACTTGTAAGACCAACATTTTCTATACGGGTCCGTACGGAAACTTTCGCTACTCCTACCGGATCAATATCTCGAGCCAAGACATGCCGGGTAATATTCCACTAAGAATTGTGCAGCTTCCCAGTCCCTCCAGGCAGATTCTGGTCTGCGATGGGGAATTTAAATACTACCATCACGTCAGCCAAAACGCTGCCTTGGGAGGTGCGATCGATAAGAATAATAGCAACAACGTCGCCACTGCTCGCCACTCCGGGGCGGCCAACTACCTATTTGTTGATGGGCATGTGGAAAAGCTGAAGTGGGCCGAGACTTGGAATCAGACGGTGCCCGGCGTCGATCCCAACTGGGGACTTTGGAGGCAGCGTTAGCTTGGTTACGCCGACGCTCCTTCCTGACCATCTCTCATGGCAAAATTTGCCTTAAGCATGTCAAAATCAACGCCTAGCGTGAGAAGGAAAGCGTTTTAAGTTAGACGTATGCAAGCAAACCCACGCCTGTGGCTTGCTCCAGCCTTATCCCTTGGGTGGTTAGTCCTTTCAGCGTGGTCACCACAGTTGGAGGCAGCGGACATTGAGTGGGGAAATCCGGCCGCCGCCCGCCCACCTGCAGTTCTCCAAAACATGGGCGATCCCACCATCATCAAGGAGGGAAGCTGGTTCTACATGTACGGCAGTGGCTCCGGCATCCCTGGGGTGCGCAGTACCAATCTGGTCAACTGGATTTCCATCCCACGAGTCTTTCCCAGTAACGACACTCCAACTTGGTCGCCCATTACTCCCATCACAGCAAATAACGCCGGCAACGAGATTTGGGCTCCGCAAATCACCAAATACGCATCCCAGTACCGGATGTACTACAGTCATTCCACTATTGGCAGCCAGCGTTCCGTTATCGGCATGGCCACTGCATCGACTTTGGACCCGACTAGCGCTTCCTACGGCTGGACGGATCAGGGTTTGGTGTTGGAGTCGGTGGTAGATGATCCTGGGGGCTACAACGCGATTGATCCCAAGATGCATGTGGAAGTTGCGGGGGAAAACGGGGCAGGGGTAAATAACGTAGGAAAAAACTGGCTGATGTGGGGTTCGTACTGGAGCGGGATATTTGTGACGTCGTTGAATCGGACCACAGGTAAAAGCCCTGGAACCGGCCGTTATCAGTTGGCCTCGCGGGCTCAGACAAATGGTCCTGGACCCGGAATTGAAGGCCCCACCGTAGTTTGGCGTAATGGCTACTACTACCTTTTCGTTTCCTATGATGTTTATGAAAGTTACAATGTGCGAGTTGGTCGATCGGCCAGCCTCACAGGCCCTTACGTTGACCGCCAGGGCCGCTCCATGACAGATGGTTACGCCACCCCCGTGTTAGCGCCATACGGCAAATGGCGTAATACCGGCCACAATGACATTCTTCTCGGTCAAAGCACCGGTTACGACCTTTTTGTAAACCACATCTGGACCAAGGATTTTATCCGTGCCCTGCAGGTGCGTCCGCTGTTCTGGGCATCCGACGGTTGGCCCTTGGTGGGAGAACCGATCACCCAGTATCCATCGGCTGTCGTCACCGCCCTGCCGGGTTCTTGGGCTCACCAGACTGGTTGGACTAACACCATCTCGATCAACTACGCCAGTAATGGAACATTTTCGACGTCGGCCGGCAGCAGCGGGACTTGGCAGACCAATAGTGGCCGGCTGACCTTGAACTGGTCGGGGGGTTTGGCACAGGAGCTGACCCTGCATCCCGACGGGAACAGCTATGTTGGTCGGGCGGCGGATGATTCCGACATTCGGGGTTGGCGCGTCCCCGTCACTCCGGCGGGAGCCAACGGCAGCTATAACCTTGCCTCGCGTTGGCAGGGGGGGGTGATTCCGGGCATGGGTGATGTCGCCATCGTGGAGGATGATGGTACGCTTTCCGTTTCTGCCGAGGATCCGGACTGGCGGCTTACTGATATTCGGATCGGCTCAAGCATGGGAAGCCTAGGTGCCATTTCGCAAACAGGAGGAAAGGTTGTTCAGGACGGCTGGATGCGTATTGGTATTTTCGGAACTGGCTCTCTAGATTTTTCGGGGGGAACGAACCAAGTGGCCGGCTTCATCACCGTAGGGGAAAATCAGGGCTCGTCTGGCTCGCTCACGCTGCGCGGTTCTGGAAAACTAAGTTGTTCTGATCTTGCCGTGGGTTGGGCTCACTTTTCCTCCCGTGGGGAGGTGTTGCTCCAACAGG
>Ga0214919_10004754_pt1 | contig 19624 bp, 22 predicted proteins | sample LL1503_MetaG_FD_177994 | JGI IMG/M metagenome (GOLD analysis project Ga0214919, IMG submission 177994) | Freshwater microbial communities from Lake Lanier, Atlanta, Georgia, United States - LL-1503 | ecosystem: Environmental > Aquatic > Freshwater > Lake | place: USA: Georgia | collected...
TTATCAATTGGATTTATCATCGCCTAATTTAACACTCAAGTTTAAAAAAAGTTTATTTTACTGAATAATCCCTAATTTTTTAGCAATAATAGGGGCTAGGGCATTTTTATTAATCATAATGTTAGTGGTTTTAAATAAAACATAGCTTTCGCTCGCATAGAAATAACCATCGCATTGATTACGTTCTTTACCCCAACTATTTTTCACAAGATAATATGGAGTATTTAATTGGTCTTTTACTAATCCAACAATGTGCATACCATGATCATCTTGCGTTTCGAAATTATCAAATGCTTTTTGTCGAATATCTTGATTAATGGCTAGTTGTTTATGAGGTTTAATACTTAATTTTTTTTTCTCTTCATCACTCATATTACTGATAGGCTTTTCAGGGTTAATTGCCAAGCCATCTGTATATAAAAAACCTTTTTCACTCACATCGGCTGCCCATGCAATCGAATAGCCTTTGTTAATTGCATAAGACATTACCTCTTGTAATTCATTTATTGGTAGGTTATACATTGATTCCCAGTTCCAGTTGTCGGGTACTTCGAGAACAAACTTTGAGTAAAACGGATGGTGATTAAATGAGGTTATGAAAATATAATCATCTGGATTCAATCCGGTTGACTCGGCATAAGATTTTGCTGTGTATGATTTTCCTTTATATTCAAAATTATCGGGAGTTTTGCCTAAAAATTCATCACAAACTCTATTCACTGAATCATGTAAAAAATCAAAATCAATCTTATCAGTTTCGTGGAAAGAAGCAGTTTGAATTATTTTTTTTAAGTTAGTTTCTAACACTTTGTGGTTGTGAGGAAAATTAATGTCTTTTTTTCCTGTATAAATTTCTTCGGGCATTAATCCATAATTTTTTAGCACATTTAATGCATCCGAAAACTCTCCTCCTTCTCCAAAATTAGTTTTTCCGTGCATTCGAATGTAATTGTCAGCTTTTTGAGCATATGATTTTCTAACAATAAACATTTCACTTAAGTTGTAATCTTTTCCTTTTCCTAGTCTAATTATTTCGCTTTCAAAAAAAGATAGAGCCGAAAAAGACCAACATGTACTAGTCATATTTTGATTTTGAACAGGCGTTGCTTCTATATTTTTAATAGTAGTAAATCTGTATTCACTTTCTTTTTTATTTGTTTTTTCTTGAGCTATCAATGCGATAGTAGAAGAAATAAATAATATAAATAATTTGGTTTTCATATATTTATGAGTTGTTAGCTGTTTTTATTAATCTTAACAAATATCTTATTTCAAAAATTGTAAACAAAATATAATAACACAAAAAATGAATCGAAAAAGAAAAAAAACCTGTTGGATAAAATACAGAATATATAAAAATACCGATAAATGATAATAGTAATTTTATGCTGATACTAACTAAAATTAATTCAGTAAATGTTTTAGACTTTTTATATTTAAAATAAATAATGTTTAAAATAAAGCAAATGATTGAAAAAAATAACAAGGCAAATACGAAGTTTTGCGATTTAAAAGAAGGATATAAATTGAGATAAAATGAAACGCCTAAAGCAAAAACAGAAGACAAAATTATGCTCAAAATATTTTTTATAAGCATGCTATTTTTTTGGACGAATAAAGTCTTTAAGTACAAGATATAATGCAAAGAAAATGCCTAATAAACTTAAAATAATAGTAAATACGGGTTGTTTATTATTAAAGTAATGATCTAATTTTTGACCACCAAAAGATGATAATCCTATAATAACAGTCATTTGAATAAATAAGTTACTATATTTTAAAAAATCATTAGGCTGTTTTGGCATTTGCCGAATCTGTATTTTGCAGAATGTTTTTAACTTTTGCTCCCATGTTACATGTGCCTGTAAATAATGCGCCAGGCTCTATGGCTAATTTTGAGGTTAAAATATCGCCATTAATTTTAGCTGTTCTTTTTAACGATAACATTTCTGAAACTTCTATTTTTCCCCTTATCTCACCACTAATATCAGCATTTAAACTTGTTACATTCCCATCTAATAAACCACTTTCTCCTAATACAAACTTGCCTTTTGTAATGATATTGCCCGTTAATTGACCATCTATTCTAATGTCGCTATCAGAGTTTATGTCTCCAACAATTTTTGTACCCTCGCCAATAAGATTAACAGAACTTATGTCTGTTGATTTGTTTTTATTTGAATTAATGCCTAACATAAATAATAATTTTAAACAAGATAAGAAATAATTTTTTATTTAAGTTATTTTATTTTTTTATAATTTTCTAAATAAAATAATTTGTAACCCTCTATGTTTTTTGTTTTGTATAACAATGGTAAATTAGTTGATAATATTGGAAAAACATCAATAAGTTCTTTTTTAGCATCACCTTTAAATACATCTGGATCATTATTTATATTTTGTAAATAATCTAAACATTTTTTAGCATCATTAAATGTTTTAATAATGATTAGTTGTTTATTGTTGCCAAATAAATTACTGGACATGATTAATTTACTATCACTATAATAGATGTTGTTAAATGAACCTAGATTTATTTTTAATGCTTCGGTTAATTTTAATTCATCTGGTGCAATTAGAACTAAAAAATGTTCGGCCTCTAAATTTAATATAAATGTATCTTTTTCAGCAATTTTAGTCTCTACATTTTTATATAAATCTGGATTTTTTTGTTTTTTAATGGACAATAAAATATCGTCTGCAAGCGGAGTCACATCTTCCTTGGGGTATTTTGCTATTAAAAGTTTTAAACTAAATTCAAGAGAATCTATTCCTTTTATTTTGCCATAACTAATTGCTTTAATTAATTCTATTTTAGAGGCATAATCGTTTTTGCCATATTTAATTAAGCCTTCTTTTGCTTGAATATAGGATTGTTCAAAATCTTCAGTTTTATAAAGACTGTAAAGTGTATTATAAAAAAGCTCTACCTCACTTTTTTTAGTGCTTAAATCGTTTGCATATTCTGGATTTTTGATAAGAAGAGCAAATTCACTTTCTGGAAATTCAGTTAATATTTTATTTTTGTAATAATCAGCTTTTTCTTGATTTTTCTCTTTTAAATAGCTTCGATAAAGAATATAATAGGTATTTATCGAATATTTGTGTTGAGGGTATCGTTTATTTAATTCTTCAAATGAGGCAATCGCTTTTTTTGTATTATTTAACTCTTCTTTATAAATTGAACCCATAAAATAATATGATTTTATGATTTTATTTGTGCTTTTCAAAAATAATGAGTCTGTTAAAGGAAGGTCTTTTTTATAATAATCTCGTGTTTTTTTTGATTGCGTTATTTGTGCAGTTTTACCTTTTTCTCCTCCATTTTTTATTGACCCTTCTTCTTCTTCTATTAATAATGCTTTATTAGATCTTCGCCAATTATCTTCCCATTTTCTATTGCCCCATTTTTTTGTAAAATCAGAAACTCCTAAGGCAGTCGTATTAGCGTTGTAAAAGTAAAAACTTGCTCCACCTGCAATAAAATCTGTTCCGCTGCCAGTATTTCCTAATGTTGGACTTCCGTTGTTATTTTCTTTTGCTGCCTCTAATTCTTTTTGTTTGAGAGCAGCTTCTTTTTCAATTGCAAGCATCATATTATCAATAAATAAGTTTTGATCTGCTTCACTCATCCTTGCAATTTTTTGTAAACTATCCTCGCGAGAAATATTTTTAATATAGCCAACTAAGGTTTCAAGCGTTTTCTTACGAGCAAAAATTGTTTCGTAATTAATATTATCTTTCGAAATGGCTGCAATTGTACTATCATAATATGATTCTGCAGCTTGATAGTTTGTTAAGTCAAAATTAATTTCACCTAATTTTAAATAAGCCATTGCCTTTTGATCTTGATTAATTTGGCTTGTTTGAGCAGATTTTTTATAATAGGTTAAAGCTTGATTTATGTTTTTTTCTTTTTCTTCAATTTCTCCTAATGTGTAGTAAATAACATCAAAGTAATCTGTGTTTTTGAACTCTTTTGTCATTTTTAACAGGTCTTTCTTTGTTTTTTCTGAACTAAAAGAATTCACATCAACTAATCGAGCAATTTTGATTTTGCTATATAATATAAATTCGTAAGTTGGTTTTAATTTGATTGTTTTTTTATAATATTCAACGGCACGCTTATAATCTTTTGCTTTTTCTGATAGTTGAGCCACTATAAACGAGTAACGTGCACGTTTCTTTCGAGCTAGCCCGTTTATTAATGACGAATTTCGGGTAACATCCATCAGTTTAGCTATTGCTTCAGTATTTTGACCCCTTCGAAGATAATAATCGGCGTATACGATTAAAAAATCATTTTTTAATTTATTTGGAAGTTTTTTTTGATTGTTTAAAAAATTTAATATGGGTTCAGAATTACTTACCGAACCAATTTCGTTATAAGCCTTTGTAAGCCAAATCATCGCAGTAAACTTATCTTTTGATTTATTATAGGTGTTTTTTACGTATTCAAAGGCCTCAATTCCACTAAAGAAATCACGTTTGTAAACATGTGAAATACCTATATTAATCCAATTGTTATCAATCCAATTTCCTGCCGATGCAATTTCGGTGCCTTGCTCATTTTTAATCGCATGCTTTTGTATGCAAAGTGATGATTTTTTTATTGCTAAATCAAATTCAGCAAATGTTAATTTTGCTTTATCGGGATTTGGATAAATAAATATAGGAAGCGTTTTTTCAAAATCATCTTTATTATTTTTTTCAATTTTATATACTCCCTCGTTGATATTTTCGCATGAATAATAATAGCCGTTGAAGCGTGCAGTTAAATTATGAAAGCCACGACTTACCAACGTGTTTTTTTTAGTGCTACACGAGCCCATTATAATTATTAGTACACTAAAATATAAGAGTCGTTTAATTAGCACTAGTTTTAAATAACGTAATATTAGTAAAATTAGTATGGTTTTAATCAACAATAAAAACTATGAAATTTCGAACTGAACTAAATCAACGAATTGCTGAACACGCTCATTTATTTGATCTTGAGTTAAACCAATCAGTTTTTCTGTGCCAAATCGTTCAACGGTAAAACTAGCCATTGCGCTTCCAAATATAATGGCCCGTTTCATGTTTTCAAAACTAATGTCTTTTGTTTTAGCTAAATAACCAATAAAACCTCCTGCAAAACTATCTCCAGCGCCTGTAGGGTCAAAAACCTCTTCTAAAGGCAATGCGGGAGCAAAAAAGACTTCTTCTTTATTAAATAAAAGAGCACCATGTTCTCCTTTTTTGATAACAAGTACTTTTGGCCCCATTTCTAAAATTTTTTGAGCCGCTTTTACTAATGAGTATTCTCCAGATAATTGACGAGCCTCTGAATCGTTAATGGTCAAAACATCAATCCTTGCGATGGTTTTTTTTAATTCGTCCATTGCAATATCCATCCAAAAATTCATCGTATCAAGAACAATTAACTTTGGCCTCGAACTCAATTGTGAAATAACACTTTGCTGAACAGCCGGAACCAAGTTCCCTAACATTAAAAATTCGCAATTTTTTGACGATTCAGGTACAATTGGGTCAAAATTAGCCAATACATTTAATTGAGTATCAATGGTATCTCTGTTATTTAGATCGTTATGGTATTTTCCACTCCAAAAAAACGATTTTTCGCCTTTTTTTATTTGCAGGCCATCTAAATTAATTCCTTGCAATTTTAGGGTATTTAAAAAACTATCCGGAAAGTCGTCGCCAATAACTGACACTAATTGAATGTCCTTTGTAAAATAAGAAGCCGCTAAAGAAATGTATGAAGCCGCCCCTCCAACTATTTTATCTGTTTTCCCAAAAGGAGTTTCAATTGCATCAAAGGCTACGGTGCCAACCACTAAAAGACTCATATATTTATATTTAAAATTTTTGTAAAGATATTGTTTATTTAATAAATTAATGTAATTTTGCAACCCTAATCTTAAAATTCAAATTAACCTTGTTTAAGAGAGTTTGAGGAGCTAATTTGTAAGATTAATAGTATTGCGTTCTTTATAAATATAAACAAAAATTGTTTTATTACAATTTACCAGAATAATATTCCTTCTTAGCTCAGCTGGTTAGAGCACATGACTGTTAATCATGGGGTCCCTGGTTCGAGCCCAGGAGAGGGAGCAAAAAAGAAAAGCCATCTATGTCGGATGGCTTTTTTTATGCCCGATTCTTGAAAATCTTTGATATCAATGAAGATGAGAGAAACCAAAATGCTAAGTTGAGTGGTTCGATATACTCCACCTTCATAAATCATAGCACAGAAAAACTTTATCATATTTACTACCTTTGGAAATAAAATTATAGATAAATTTAATAATGATAAAAAAAATAATACTGACCATAATTTTAAATTTTTTTATATTTTCAATCTCTTACGCACAAACAAACGTAACTGTTTCTGGTATTATAAAAGACAAAAACACCAAGTCAGTTTTACCTTATGTGAATGTAGTTTTGAAAACTGAAAAAGACAGCAGTTTTGTAAGCGGTACAATTACCAGCGAAGAAGGACGATTTTCATTATCAAAAATAAAATCTGGAAACTATTACTTAGAAGTTTCTTTTATCGGCTACAACACAACAAAACAATCGCTTTTTATTGGAAATCTAACAGAATATCTTGACGTTAAAAATATTGAGATAGAAGAAAATTCAACATCATTGCAAGAAGTTGTTGTGACAGGAAAAACAACAGAGATAAGTGAGAAAATGGATAAAAAAACATTTTCTTTGAAAGACAACATCAGTCAAAGTGGTGGTTCGGTTTTACAAGCAATGCAAAATTTGCCCAGTGTAACAGTGCAAGATGGAAAAGTACAACTTCGTGGAAATGATAAAGTAACAGTGCTAATTGACGGTAAACAAACAGCTATCACAGGTTTTGGAAGTCAAACAGGATTAGATAACATACCCGCTTCTGCGATTGAAAAAATTGAAATTATCAACAATCCTTCTGCCAAATATGATGCGAATGGAAATGCTGGAATTATCAATATTATTTATAAAAAAAATAAAAAAGATGGTTTTAATGGTAAGGTTGGATTTACAACAGGAATAGGATCACTTTGGGTGCGAAAAGAAAATTTACCAACCATAAGACCGCAATATACTAATACGCCAAAAATCAACCCGAGCGTTTCACTCAATTATAGAAAAAACAAAGTCAATGTCTTTTTTCAAGGCGATTACTTATATACTGAAACGCTGAACAAAAATGAATTTGTAACAAGAAGTTATGATAATGGAGAAGTCATAAATTCACAATTAAAACGCAATAGAAATACGCATTTTACTACATTGAAATCGGGAATTGATTACGCAATCAACGAACAAAACTCTTTAACCATTTCAGGACTTTTTGGTAGTGAAAAAATTATTGACCGAGGCGACCAACCCTTTTTCAATGGAGATATTTCACAACGAAAAAGGCTTTGGCAGTTTTTAGAAGATGAATTAAAAACAACCATAATGGCAACTGCCAACTATCAACACAAATTTAAAGAAGCAGGACATTTACTAAATATTGGTTTCAATTATACTTTTCACAGGGAAGATGAAAAATATTTTTACGACAATTATTTGCAAACTTCCACAGGAACGGATGCTTTTAAATTGTTGTCTGATGAGCAAGTGTATGATTTTAATTTGGACTACATAAAACCTTTAAAATATGGAAGATTAGAAACAGGGATAAAACTTCGTAATAGAAATATTCCAACTAACATGCAATTTATCCCAGGTGTAAATTCAGTTTTAGATACCAATGCAGGTGGTTGGGCAACTTACAAAGAATTAATTCCTGCTGTTTATGGAAACTACATTTTTGAAAATAAAAAATGGGAAGCCGAACTAGGTTTAAGAATGGAGTATGTGAAAATTCAATATGACGTTAACCCTAATCATATAGTTTATAAAAGCGATGGTTACAATTACACGCAACCATTTCCAAATTTACGTATGGCATATAAAATTAACGACAACAACAAAGTTTCTATTTTCTACAACCGAAGAGTGGATAGACCTAATGAAATTGATATTCGTATTTTTCCAAAATATGATGATGCGGAAATTATTAAAGTCGGTAATCCTGCACTGCGACCACAATTTACCAATTCGATAGAATTGGGCTATAAAAAAAGTTGGGGAAAAGGGAGTTTATACAATGCTATTTATCACCGATTTGCTGATGGTACAATTACACGAATTTCAAGTACCGTTCCACCAAGTAATTTAATTTATGCAACATTTCAAAACGTAAATAAAAGCTACAACACAGGAATTGAAATGATTTTAGCACAAGAAATTTCTAAATTGTACGCATTCAATATTAATCTAAACGCATACAGAAATCAAATTGATGCGTTTACAGTTGAAAACAAATATCCAACCACACATACATTTTCAGCAGACAAACAAGAAATATATTCAGGAAACATTAAATTGAACAATACATTTCATTTTCGTAAAAACATAGATGTACAATTAACCGTAATTTATTTGGCACCTGACATTATTCCACAGGGGAAAATTAAATCGAGGTTTTCATTAGACCTCGGACTAAAAAAAGCAATTCAGAAAGGCAAGGGCGAACTATTTTTTAATGCAACAGATTTGCTAAATACAATGATAATCAAAAAAGAAATCAATGGACAAGGTTTTAATTATACAAGCAACGACTATTATGAAACACAAGTTATAAGACTTGGATATAGTTATAAATTTTAAAGCTAAAAATCTTAATCAAATCCGTCAGATCATGAACATCATAATAAAAACGACTTCAAGAGTAACATTACTATTGCATAAAACACTGTTAAACAAATAATTAAGCGTAGCATAAGCTCTCAATTCATCCCAGAATTGGTTCGAGAATAGACCAGCTTGGGGAGCAAAAAAAGCCTTTGTAATTAGATTTTACAAGGGTTTTTTGTTTTTAAGCCTTTTGGTGAAATTTTACTTTTTGATGATATTTAGGTGAAATAGTAGTGTTTACCTGCAAATACTCTGCACATGTTTTTGAAGTTGGAGCCAACACTTATTTTATGAAGTACTTAAATGATCATTTCCTTTGATAAAATAGCCAAATTCAGTTGTTGAATTAATAAATTTTTATTAAAAATAAAGTTGTCCCTTAGAGCAAATAACGGCTCAAATTAACATTGAATTTGCTTGCTCAGATTTTAGAGCACTTCTAAACAAAAACAAGTTGATAAAATCATATAAGATAACAAAGCAATAATACTTACATAAATTTCAGAAGCAAACTTTGTATTTATAAAATAATACATTGTATGAAAAATATTGATAGAAGTAAATTTCTAAAATTAATCGGCTTATCTTCATTGGGCCTTATATCATCTGGCATGTCAGCTTCAGCGCTTTCCAAGTTTGGTGGCGAAGAATCTTTATTTTCAGCTCCACCGATTAGGGTTGCCCACTTAACCGATATTCATATTGAAAGTGGTATTGAGGCTGAAAGAGGTTTAGCCTCTTGTCTCAATGCCGTAAATTCGCTAAATCATAAACCTGATTTTATTATTAATGGTGGAGATGCCATTATGAATTCTGCTTTAACCTATTCGAAAGAAAAAATAAAAAAACAATGGGGCCTTTTTCATTCCATATTCCGCAGTGAAAATTCGATTCCGATTACCAATTGTATAGGTAATCATGACTTAGTTGGATGGCCAATTGCCAAATCAAATGAGAAGGAAAGCAAGTATAGAGCGATGGAAGAATACAAAATCAATAAACCGTATTATTCTCTAACTAAAGGGAAATGGAAGTTTATTGTGCTGGATAGTATTCAATGTAAAAATTCAATACCCGGTTACTTTGCTCAATTGGATGAAGAACAAATGAATTGGTTGAAAGATGAATTGAGCAATACTCCTCAAGATAATTTTATTTGTATAATTTCTCACGTGCCTATTTTGGCGATATGCACAATGTTCGATAGTTTATTCACAAATAAAAGACATAGAAGGGTCTCCTCAAGTATTTTGCACGCAGATGCGGGGGAGCTAACTTCCATGTTTTATCAATTTCCCAATGTTAAGTCTTGTTTAAGTGGACATATTCACATGATTGATCATGTAAATTATCTTGGTGTAGATTATTATTGCAATGGAGCAGTAAGCGGGTCATGGTGGAAAGGGAACCATCATCAGTTCCCTCCTTCGTTCTCTATCATGAATTTTTTTGATGATGGAAAAGTAACAAGAGAAATACATTGCTATAACTGGAATCAATCGACAAAAATAAGCGTAACACAGAATTAAATTGTCTGCCGCATTCTAAAATTATTCCGCTTTATTACAAATTTTATTTATTACCATGGAAAAATATGGATATACAGCACACGTGATAATTTGTAATTTTTACGGCCTAAAATAGTTATAACAAGTACAACGAAAATTGTTTTATAAATGGTTTCGAGTAGCGGAAATCCATAATTCAAAATTAAAAATGTTAATACTCCTTGTAGCACGGCAAATCCGTAACTTATATACATAGCGCCTATAAAATAGCCAGGTTCTCTTTCGAAATGATAGTTGCATTTATCACAGGCATCGTTCATCACAGGCAAATTTAAAACACTCACATTTTGTTTAAATACATATCCTTTTCTGCATTTAGGGCATTTTTCGTTATAAACGTCGAGTATAAAATTTACTTTTTTGTTAGTTGATTTCATAATTCAAAATTAACTAATGAAGCGAGAAAAATTGCTGTGTTTTTATTCATGAAAAATAAATTACGGATTTTATAAACTAAAAATTATTAACGCTTATAAATTTCCGACTTAGTATTATTGATTAATGTTGTTAACTACTCTCACAGGAATAATTTCAATTTTCATATATGGGTAATAAGGCAAAGTTGAAAGTTTTGAATGAACATCATCAGAATCAGTCGCCATCATAACAATAAAAATTCCAGACATATCAAGTTTAATAAAGGTATCTACAATAGTTCCATTTTGTTCTAACTCCTTAACAAGCTCTTGTTCTCTCGGGAGTAGTTTCATTCTTGTTTCGTTGTCCAATCCTTCTAATTGGATATTAATTATAAATTTTTTCATTTTTTTAGTATTTTGTTTTTAATCAAAAATGTGAAATCAAAATTAGTATTTATATAACTAATTTTCCTATAATTGGTTATAATGTTTTGCCATTAAATTCGAGTTTCTTTAATTCGCTTTTTATAGTTCTAATTTCATATCATATCGATGCATCCCAATTGTATAAAAATTTGGAGTTATTAATAGGGTAGAAAAACCATATTTTTCAAAAAAACCATACGAATGTTGAGTTGTGTCTATAATTATAGGAAATTTAAGTTTAAGTTTTTTAATTTGTTCTATTCGATATAACAACAGTTTTTTACCAAACCCTTTTTTATGATATGCTTTGTGAATCAAACCCCAAGCCAATGAAATTATAGTCTTATTAGTGTCTTTTTCTCCAAATCCTCCACAACCAACAACTTTATCGTTATAAATTAAAACATAATAATACGTTTTATAGTCATCTCTTTCAATTCTTGATAAAAAATTTTCAAAGTCTACAATTTCTTCTTCAGTAAAATAATCAGGAACATTACTTTTGAACGATTCAAGGCAACTTTGTTTATCCGATTTAATATATGCTCTTATTATTGGTTCCATTTATTTTAAATACCGCTGGCAATAATTTTAAGTTCATGAATTAGTTTAGACTTTAATTTATTTGGTAACAGCGCTATCAATTTTGATAACAAGTTTATTATTTATTATTTTTTCGCGTGTCCACTTTATCCAAGATACACCCATAGAATCATTCCACTGTTCTTGAAACAATCCTTTCACAAATTTTAATTTATTGTTTTTATATTGTAATGTATCCCAGTTTTCTTGTGCACACCCTGCTCTATAATGAAAAATAATATATTTCGACGTTGTATCAATTTCTAAACCAATATAATTAGATAATTTCTTGTTATAATAATACTTCCCTGTTTTTGGCGAATAATTCCAAATCGAATAGGTGCAGCCTCCAGAACCACAACCCTCCAAAATCGAAATGTCTTTATAGCCATCAAAATTCCAATCAATAAGCTCTAATTTTTCAACAGATATTTGAATATTTAATATTATTTTCTGAATTTTAACTCTGTCTGAGTATACCACTATAGATTTAAGAAAATCCCCAGAGCTGTCAAGATTAAATTTATAACTCAATTGAGGGTAACCTTCTTTTTTTAAAGTTACTATCGAATCGCCTAAAACAACATAATCCGATTGAATAGTTTTTATTTTATAATTTGTTGTGTCAGTATCAACAGCATTTAAAGTGCTTTTCTTTTCTTCATTCTTTGTGTAACAAGAGTAAAAGAATATAAATATGAGTGTATATAATTTCATTTTATTTGGCAACCATTTCTTGTAGTCAATGTGATGTGTTGGTTTTATCTGATCAAACAAATTATTACCCATTTTTCAGGGATGCCTTCAAAATAGTAAACTTTTTCTCCATATGAATCTTTATTTCTCAAGGTTTGCCCATCTAAATAGTATAGCTTTTCTCCATAAGAATCTTTTGAACGGATTGTTAGCCCATCAATGTAATATAATTTTTCTCCGTAAGAATCTTTTGAGCGAATTGTTTGTCCGTCTATATAAAATACTTTTTCTCCATAAGAATCTGTTCTTCTAATCGTATTACCATCTATGCAAAACAATTTATTACCATACGAATCTTTTGCTCTTAAGGTGTTGCCATCAATATAGGCTATTTTTTCTCCATAAGAATCTTTCGACCTTACCGTTTGAGCATCTATGGCGCCAATCATTAGCCAAATGGCCGCTAATAAAAATAAATTTTTCATATTTTTTAATTTTAGGTTTTAAATTATTGTTTATTAATTAATAGCCTATATACCTTTGAGATTCGAGCTTCTTTTTTAAAAGGTATTTTTTATATTCTTTTAAATTCATTGGTTTTTTACACTTTTTCGATTCTACTTCAAATTCCGACTCTTTTATATCTTTTGTGTTAATTTCTGTAACTGTTCCAATAGTTTTAACACCGTTTGCTTTCATTAATGTTTCTATTTGCATCGGAAAGCCTTCAATGCTTTGTATGGCAACAGTTAGTGCGTTTTTTTTCATTAGTTCAGGCATAGCTTGTTTAGTTTTAGGAACAATAACGCTACTTGTGGTCCAATAGGTCATTTCACTTTCTAAACCAACAACTTTAGAATCAGTATTAGCAACTTTGTATCTGATAATTGTTTTCACACAGTCGTAACCCAATATTTTTTTTGTTTCGTTTGTTTTTTCTATTTGTACTTCTGTTGCGTAAACATCATTTTCTAAACTGTCTTCTAATAATTCAGCTTTAGTAATAATTGCACAATTAGTTTCTGCTGAATTAAGAATAGTTACTTTATCTGTTTCTGTAATTTGAATTTGAGTAAACATCATTGTTTTTATTTCTGTTTTTAATCTGTTGTCTTTGTAGAAAGAAGTGGAACTTGATTTAGATAGTTTAGCTACGATAGGGGGCATGCCCTCTACTGACGATTCAGTTTTTACAAAAAGACTTTGAGACGATAGGCTGCTGGTTATAAAAGTTAGCAGTAGAACTGTTGTGATTTTTTTCATTTTTTTTGATGACTTAGAACATTTATAATTAAAATTAGTTTTTTTATTTTATAAGTTGTCTTTAAAATAGTATCAGTTTCGAAATTTTATTTTAAAGAGCCAGTTTTTGTTTTAATAATTTTACTAATCTAGTTAAACTTAAAAATACTATATTTATTTAAAATATGGCATTTATAAATTGGTAAATAAAGCCAGAAATAACATTCCCACAACCTTAACCTTTCTCGCCATTAAATTATTATTATTATGCTATAATTTATAGCAAATTGATGCTATCATTTAGATTAACTTTACCAATCTATTTATTGGATGTTCCTATAAACAGAAAATATGGTTAAGATGAAATTAAAAAATAAAGTAATTGATAGTAAAGATTTTGATATTTGTAGAATAGAATGTGATGTAGAACTATCTGCTAGTTTTATAACATCACCAATATCTGCAGGCTTTCCAAGTCCTGCTGGAGATTACCTCGAAGAAAGTATAGACCTCAATAAGATTTTATTTAAAAATCCGCTTTCAACATTTGTATTTAGAGCAAAAGGTAACAGCATGCAAGAAGCTTACATCAATACCGACGACTTAATAATTGTAGATACAAGTATTGAACCACAAAATGGAGATATTGCAGTTTGCGCTATTGATGATGAGTACACGCTTAAACGCATAGCTAAAAGTGAAGGTAAATTATACCTCATGCCCTATAACAAAAACATGAAGCCTATCGAAGTAACCACAGATAATCGGTTTAGTATTTGGGGCGTTTTAACCTATTCCATCCATAAACACAATAAAAGACTTTAACATGTTCGCATTAGCTGATTGCAACAACTTTTACGCAAGTTGTGAGCGCGTGTTTCAACCTCAATTGGAAAATAAACCAATTGTTGTTTTAAGCAATAACGACGGTTGTGTTGTGGCCAGAAGCCAAGAAGTAAAAGACTTAGGAATTAAAATGGGAGTTCCCTTATTTCAAATTAAAGAACAAGTTAAACTTCATCACATCAGAGTTTTTTCAAGTAATTATACTCTCTACGGTGATATTTCAAACAGAGTCATGTCAACGATAAATCAGTATGCGCCTAATTATGAAGTCTACTCAATTGATGAAATATTTATTGATTTAAAAGGCTTTGAAAAACATTATAATTTAATAGATTATTGTAAAGAAATAAGGTATGTAGTAAAAAGAAATACTCGCATACCCATATCAATAGGAATAGCACCAACCAAAACACTTGCTAAAGTGGCTAATAAGTTAGTAAAGAAAAAATTTAAAGCCGATGGGGTATGTTATTTAAAAACACAAGAAGATGTTAAGGAGCTATTAAAAGACTTTGATGTAGGCGATATTTGGGGCGTAGGCCGCCAATATGAAAAACTACTTAAAAAGCATGGAATTGATACGGCTTTAAAACTAATGAATGCAAACGACTCTTGGATAAAAAAAAACTTAAGTGTTGTTGGATTAAGATTAGTAAACGAATTACGTGGAATGCCTTGTATTGAGCTAGACGAAGTGCCTGCAGATAAAAAAAACATTTGTGTGTCAAGGTCCTTTGGCCATATGATAGCCGATGTAAAAATTTTAGAAGAAAGTTTATCTACACATGCTAATACAGCGAGTGAAAAATTACGAAAGCAAGGCTCTAACGCCTCGAGTATTTCTGTTTTTTTGCAAACAAATAGATTTAGAAGTGATTTGCCTCAATATTTTAATACTAAACAAATTGACTTGCCATTTGCAACTAATGATTCGGCCAACATTATCAAGGCGGCATTAAAGGGTTTGTATTTGATGTTTAGGCCCGGTTACTTATACAAAAAATGTGGTATTTATTTAAATGAACTAACACCGGCTAATGAGGTGCAATTAAATTTGTTTGTAGAAGAGGATAGTGAGAAAAAAAAAAAACTTAAAAAAGCAGTTGATTTTTTGAATAACAAATGGGGTAGAGGTGCTTTAAAGTACGCTGTTCAAGGAACAGAAAAAAAATGGAAATTAAAAAACGAATGTTTATCTAAATCTTTTACTACTAAACTTGCTGAGGTTCCAATGATAAACTTAAATTTATAGTAAATAATAAGATAAAAGATTTCATGTATTTTATTGTCGAGCTGATTCTAAAAATAAACCTCAAAAGAACAAATATTCGTTTCGTTTGTTTAACTTCAGTACCGTTACATCAATCGAATTCATTATTAATATAAGAAAACAACCATTTTAATTTAAGATAGACCCATTGTTTAATCCATCTATACCCAAACCAAGTTGTAGCATTTGTAAAAGTGAAGATCATCGCTTTTATACCCATACTAATGCAATGATGCATAAAGAAAATTCGGAGAGCTATAAATTTCATCGTTGCCAATGTTGTGAATCAATTTTTCTTATAAATCCCGTTCCTGAAAATCAATTAACTAATTATTACACCAATACCTATTTACCTTACAGAGGAGAAAAAGCTTGGGGAAAATATGCCCATTTTGTAGTTTGGGATGATCAAAAATTAAATGCGCGTAGGGCAAAAATGGCACTGCAGCATTTGAAACAGAAATCAGATACAGATGTACTAGATATCGGTTGTGGGAAGCCTGATTTTTTGTTGCAATTAACAAAAACCGGAAATATTCGATCAATGGGTATTGATTTTACTTCAGCTCAATGGGAAGATCCAAAATATAAAAATCTCACTCTCCTCGAAGGAGATTGGCGCAACATAGAATTACACAAAAAATTTGATCTCATTACAGCTTGGCATTATTTGGAGCATGATTATCAATTAAATCAGACCATAGAAAAATGTAAACAACTTTTGAAACCAAATGGAATACTGATTATTGAAGTTCCAATGTACCAAGGAATAATTCAAAAAATACAGAAAAATTACTGGCAAGGCTGGCACTCGCCAAGGCATATTAGCCTATTTAGTTTTAAAAGTTGGAAAATGATTTTTTCAGAAAATGACTGGGAAATTGTAAAACATCGCAAATATGGCACCATGTCGGCCTTTACCCTTTGGTGGTTGGGGTATCAACAAAAGAAAAATATAAATTGGAGTTTATCAATGGAGAGTCACTTTTGGAATTTAGTTTTTTGGAAGGTTTTACTCATGCCATTATTTTTATTAGAGCAGATTATTCCAATGGGTATCCAAACCATTGTATTAAAGAAAAAATAGTTACTATGGCAGAACAAATTACAAGCGTTACAATTTTTAAATTGAATTCCCTAGCATCAAAATTTTGGGCTTTTCAACAGGTTCCTTTGGCTTTGTTCAGATTAAAAAAAGTACCTGGCTTAACTTTTTTCAAATCGATGGGCTCGGGTGGAGGCAAGGGATTTGATTTTATGCCAAGCTTCAGCACATACGCCTGGTTACTCGTTTGGGAAACCCAGCAGCATTCAGATGACTTTTATTCAAATAATCCCTATTTCTTAACATACAAAAAAAAGTGCCTTTCTTTACAAACATTAGTCCTTAAAAACATAGTATCTCATGGCAAATGGTCGGGTATTAACCCATTCGATCAGGGCGCAGTTATGAATGATACGAGTAAAATTGTTGTTTTAACTAGGGCTCGAATAAAATGGTTTAGGTTATGGCAATTTTGGAATAAAGTGGGCAGAACGGCCAACGAACTTTATAAATTCGACGAATTAGAATTTGCCATTGGCATTGGCGAATTACCTTTTATCCAGCAAGCTACAGTGAGTGTTTGGAAAAATTATGAAGCCATGAAACGATACGCTTACGCCGATGAAACACACAAAAATGTAATCAAACTCACCCGTAAATATCAATGGTACAGCGAAGAACTTTTTGCTAGATTTATTCTTCAATCAACAAAAAATCACTTATAAAAAAATAAGTAGTGGCCCCTGTATTTTTAATTGTAAGACTCGACTATAGGGAGGCAATTATAAATTAATTTATCAGCATTTTATAATTCTAAAATACTAGAAGGTTTAATATATTTATTATCTTTATTAGAAAAAAGAAAATGAGATTTAGAAAAAGAATAAAAGTTTTTCCAGGATTTTACCTCAATATTTCAAAATCTGGAATTACTTCTTCAATAGGTGGAAATGGTGCTAGTGTTACCATTGGAAAAAATGGTACTTATCTAAATACAAGTATTCCAGGAACAGGAATTTACAATAGACAAAAAATCGGAGGAAATAACTCAGAAAACATTGATAATTCAAAAAATTCAAATATAGAAAGCTTTATAGAAAAGGATGAGATTAAAAGCGATGATGCTAACGTAATGACTAGTTCAAATTTAGTAGAATTAAAGGACACCATATTAGAAGCTTATAAAGAGAAAAATCAAGTTACAGATGAAATATTAAAAACATATACTGATCTTGAAAAGGCAAAAAAAACATTTAAAATAGCTTGTTTTTTTTTAATTGGATTTATTTTTAGCTCTTTTAAAAAGAAAGTAATTGAACTAGAGGAGTATCAGATTGATTTATCAAACCAATCAAAAAATTGTAAAGTTAACATCGATATATTAATTGATAAAAGTAATCTAGATTTATATAATAAATTAAAGGATAGTTTTATAAAAATAAAAGATTCAGAATTTATTTGGGATATTACATCATCTAGTAAGATTGATAAATCTAAAGTAAGAAGTTCTGCCTCTGCCAATATTAGGAGAGAAAAGGTTAAATTAGAACTAAAAAATTTAGATGTTATTACTTCTTCTTTAGAAGGTATGTTTTGGCAAAACATAAACGGAGACGGTGATATATATATTTACCCTTCATTTTTAATATATATGGATGTTGTAAATGATGCTATAGGATTAATTGATATTAAAGATTTAAATTTAATATATACAAAAGCAGTAACGTCTGATCCAGAAGTTAATCCCAAAGATTCAATTTTTAAAGAAAATACCTGGTTTAAAGTAAATAATGATGGTTCACCAGACAAAAGATATAAAGGTAATTATGAAATACCTGTTTATGAATATGGGAAAATTGACTTAAAAACCCAATTAGGACTAAATGAAAGTTATTTGTTTAGTAATGCTGAAAGTTCAAAAGCTTTTTGCAAAATATTTGAGGAATATAAAGCTAATTTTTAAAGTTTAAATTTTTATTGTCACAAAAATAAAACTCATTTTGAATAGTGACTAGTAAATAAATCGCTAATGCTTTCTCAATTTTTGCTTGTAATTGTTTATAAGGAATATTTTTATTGTAAAGATTTAATTCATTTATAATTTCTAATGCTTCATTGTACTTTCTTACTTCATAAAGTAATTCTTCATATCTTTTATATATTTCACCAGTTGACTTTGTTTTAGGAATTTGGCAATTATTTTTAATAAATTCTAAACCTTTCAATAAAAAAGTTTTGTACAAATCTTGATTACCTATATCCTTATATGAATAAACTGAAGAACTCCACCAATTGCCGAAAGATCCAATTTAGGATAAAGCGCCGTCGCGTTTACCGCGAGGAAGCCCACTAAAGCCTGAGGTGTTGGTTCTATTTTCATTATTTTGCCAACCTGTGGTGAATTTCATTTTTGTGCATGCTTCATATGTTCCGCCTAAATAATCATTAGTCATCACCCGGGTCGAACCAGTCACCTTACTCTTGTAAGACATCCCTTAGACAACGCACAGAAAACCCAATCCGCTTATTGTAGTCGTTTCTGTTTACATAGCCACTATTGCTGTCCAAGAAGCGGCACCAAGCGTCATTGGAACTGCTCTCTGACGAACTCCACCAGTACCCGTCAGCGCCAATGGCGTAGAAATTTCCATTGCTGCTACGATAACCGCCAGGAAGCCCTGCAAATCCGCTGGTGTTGGTGCCGTTGCCATTATTTTTCCAACCACTGCTGCTTTTCATTTTTGTGCCGGCTAATGTGGATGGGGTTGATGATAAAGAATTAGCAGCTTTTGATGTTCCACCCAAATTCTCGGTTAATATCGTCCACTCCTTGTCTGTGGGT
>Ga0214919_10004755_pt1 | contig 19622 bp, 20 predicted proteins | sample LL1503_MetaG_FD_177994 | JGI IMG/M metagenome (GOLD analysis project Ga0214919, IMG submission 177994) | Freshwater microbial communities from Lake Lanier, Atlanta, Georgia, United States - LL-1503 | ecosystem: Environmental > Aquatic > Freshwater > Lake | place: USA: Georgia | collected...
CGATGTCGTGCTTGATTGAAAGTTCGCGTGATGGAATGATGCCTTCGGTTTTGTAACCGATATCTAGTAGGACTTCATCACGATCTACTTTTACGATGATTCCTTCAACGATGTCGCCATCATTGAAAGGTTTGATAGTTGCATCAATTGCGGCCATAAAATCTTCGGCTGATGCGAAATCATTTACGGTGATTGATTTTGGATTGTCAGAAGTGACAGTCATTAATAAATTGCCTCGAGACGGATACTTGTAGTGCGGATGTTGGGTTTCTTGAATCCGCGACATTGGGACGCGCATCCACCTGAGATCCTCTGTCTGAAAACAGGCAAAACTCAACCTTCTAAGGGTATAGAGGGGGTGGGAGTTGGTCAATATTGGGCAACAATTACTAGTGCCCTAAAGCAATGTTACTTATTCAACTTATTTGGCAGGTTGTTCTTCTTGATGCGCGATTTTGGGTCCTCAAACTGTGCCTGACTACTTAATTATCAATTCACAGTTCAAAAATGCTCAAAGAATATCCCTTGAAATGGGGAGACCCGAGTTCGGATCATGTCCGTATTTGAGAGCCCTTCTTGCTCGGTTATAAAGAATTATTGAAGTGGCTATTAGTGGAATCATGCTCAACCAAAACAGTAAAAGAAAAATGCTAATAACGACTACAGACAAAGAGCCATCGTCGGGCAAAACAGCGCCGGATATGATCAATAAGATTAATGAAAATGGAGCTGTCACTCGCGAAATTTTCCAAATTAACTTAATAGAAAATTTTGAATTACGTCCTAACCCAGATTCTGGCTTTTCCACAACTTTACCCGGCCCAATCTTTACAAAATTATTTCAGTTTTACTGCTGTACCGGTAGCCTGCACAACGGCTGATTGACCGAAGAATGAAAATCCCCAAAATCCTCTTACTCCAGAAACTGTCACAGTCAACCCAATGACAGCATCAGCGCCGAGCCGGGCAGCCTTTAAGCGTAAATCGGCAATTGCCTCGACGCGTGAATTAGAAACTCGATCGCGCGTTGTGCCAAACCAAGCATCCCCGTGTCCAAGTACAGTCCCGAGCGCCAATTCAATCTCCCTACTTGGCACATAATCGATGCTAAGCAACAAAATCTCGCTGCTACTACTTGCCATTTCAGACTACTTTCACTCGTTTGTACTTTAACAACAGTAACAGAACATAGGCCCTATTTACTTAATGGCCCGCTTTGGACCAACTAATACCGACACCCACTGAAACATCCAATGGCACGGCTAGATCCGCGGCGCCCTGCATACATTCGGTAACCAGAGCGGTAACTTGTTCCAACTCCCCCTTGACAACTTCCAGTACAAGTTCGTCGTGCACCTGAAGTAGCAGGCGTGATTTCAAACCGGCTTCGCGCAATGCGTCATGAACTTTCAGCATCGCGAGTTTCATGATGTCGGCCGCTGTGCCCTGGATTGGGGCGTTCAAGGCCATGCGCTCGGCCATTTCGCGCAGTTGGCGGTTTTCGCTATTAAGATCTGGCAAATAGCGGCGGCGGCCAAACATTGATTCGGTGTAGCCGAGCTTGCGGGCGTCGACAACAATCTGGGCCAAATAGTCGCGCACACCACCAAACCGTTCAAAGTAGGTGTCCATCAAACCTTTGGCTTCACCAGCCGAAATGGAAAGCTGTTGTGAAAGTCCGTATGCCGAGAGTCCGTAAGCCAGGCCGTACGACATCGCTTTGATTTGGCGGCGCATGTCGGCATTAACCTCGGCTGCTGGCACACCGAATACTTGCGAGCCGACCGTGGTGTGGAGGTCTTCGCCAGACTTCAAAGCTTCGATCAAACCTGTGTCGTTTGAAAGATGAGCCATCACGCGAACTTCGATTTGGCTGTAGTCGGCGGTGAGTAATGTGTCGTAGCCTTTGCCAACCACGAAGGTGTCGCGAATCTGCATACCTTCGGGTGTGCGAATTGGGATGTTCTGCAAGTTTGGATCGGTGCTCGATAAGCGCCCAGTTGCAGCCACCATTTGGTTGAAGGTGGTGTGGATGCGCTCGTCGTCAGCAACGCAGCCAAGCAATGTGGTTACCGTCTGTTTCAACTTTGAAACTTCGCGATAACGCATGAGGGCAACTAGAAGTTCGTCGTCTGGGAACCTTGCTAACAAACCCGCAAGTGCTTCGGCATCTGTGGTGTAGCCAGTTTTGATTTTCTTGGTCTTGGGTAAGCCGCGCTCTTCAAACAAAACTTCTTGTAACTGCTTTGGCGAACCAAGGTTGAACTCATGGCCAACTGTTGCATGCGCTTGCTTCACAGCCGCCTGCGCATCGGCATCAAATGTGGCTTCCAAACTGCGAAGGCCATTCACATCCACAGCGATACCAGCAGATTCCAAATCAGCCAGCACTCCTATTAACGGAATCTCGATTGTTTCGAACAAACTTGCGCCACCACGCTCGGCTAAATCTTGATCGAAGTGCTTGGCTAGTTCCAAAGTTGCCCGCGCCTGCATGGCTAGCAACTCCCCTGAAATCTCGGGCTCGTCGCTGAACAGCGATCGCTCTTCCTCAGGCTTATCGGCCAATGTGAGGGATTTGTGTAGGTAACGCGTAACAAGTTCACCAAGTTCAAAGTTTCGGGTGCCCGGCGACACTATGTAGGCAGCAATGGCAGGATCGCTAACTAAACCACCCAAGCGAACACCTTGATTCAGCAGCGCGATTGCCGGACCTTTGGCGTCGTGCACAATCTTCGGCGCATCAGATTCCAGCCAATTTGTAAGCACTTCTTCACCTTGTATATACGTGCACCAAATTGCCGAGCCATCTTCGGCGGTTAGACAAACAGCGTCGATGGTTCCGGTTCCTCTGCCCCACTTGCCAGCAAAGCTGAGGGCCACTGGTGTTTTAGCGTGATCGCCGAGCCATTTCTTTAGTGCTTTGGCATCAACTTGGGTGACTTCGGTGCTGAAGGATTCGCCTGAAGCTTCGGAGGTGGCCGCGGCAGTTTCTTTAACTTTGGACGCTTTTGTTGAACTTGCACTTTTACCAGCACTGGCCGCTTTTGAACCCGAACCCGCCTTCACACTCGCCGCAACATCTGCCACTGCATCGCCCGATGGCCACGCAGCAAACAACCTTGCTCGCAACGCACCAAACTCCAACGCATCGAGCAACTGGTTAACAGCATCTGCGCTGTATTCACGCTTCTGATATGCGGTTACATCAGTTGGGATGTCCAAGGTGTCGACCAAGCGGTTTAGTTCGTAGTTGCGTTCAACCAAGGCAACATGCTCGCGCAATGCTTCGCCGACTTTGCCCGTGATCTCGTCTTTGTGGGCCAAAACTTCTAGCGCCGAGCCGTATTGGTTAATCCACTTGGCTGCCGTTTTCGGGCCAACGCCTGGTATGCCGGGCAGGTTGTCGCTGGTCTCGCCCACTAGCGCAGCGAGGTCGCGATACTGCGCTGCGCCAACGTCGTACTTCTCACGGATCGCTTCATCAGTCATGTTCACTAAATCGCTCATGCCCTTGCGCGGGTAAAGCACGGTGACGTTGTCGTTCACAAGTTGGAACGAGTCGCGATCACCACTGATGATGCGCACAGGCTCTGGTGAATGATGCGCCAATGTGGCCAGGATGTCGTCGGCCTCAAAACCTTCAACAGTTACTACCGAGATGTTCAGCGCTTCGAGCAACTGTTTAATTAGTTCAACTTGGCCTTTGAATTCTGGTGGGGTTTTGGCTCGCCCAGCTTTGTATTCGGGATAGGCGGCCATGCGGAAAGTTTCACGCGAAAGGTCGAAAGCTACGGCGATGTGGGTTGGTTGACGCTCTTTCAACACATTGACCAACATGCTGAAGAATCCGTAGACGGCGTTGGTGTGTTGACCGCTGCTGGTGGCAAAGTTTTCAACCGGTAAGCCATGAAATGCGCGATACGCCAGCGAATGTCCGTCGAGGATTAGAAACTCATTAGTTTGTGCCACACACCGATACTATGTGGTGCGCCAGACGCCCGAGCAGGTAAGTTGTGAACTAACGACTTCGCGTTTCAGGTGGGTTAGGAGCAAGCAGTGTCAGAGCAACATGAATTGCCAAGTGCTGGCGAACTTGCCGACAAACTTGGCATCCGCATCGTCTGGGCCACTGCCCAGGAAGTTGTGGGCACCATGCCAGTTGCTGGCAACACCCAACCGTTTGGTTTGCTAAATGGCGGCGCATCACTTGCCCTTGCCGAGACTCTGGGCTCCATCGGCGCTTACCTGCATGCAGGCGAGGGACGGGTTGCTGTGGGCATTGAAGTTAACGGATCTCATCACAAAGCAGCCCGCGAAGGCATTGTTACTGCCACCGCCAAGGCCGTCACGCTTGGCAATACTTTGGCGGTTTACGACGTATCTGTAGTGGATGCCGATGGCGCACGCATTTGTTCAGCGCGCGTTACGTGTTTAATCCGTGATACTTTGAAAAAGTGAAACGTTTCGCTTTAGTTTTAACCGCGCTGGTTCTGCTAACTGGTTGTGCGCAATCTAATAACACTGCTGTTGCACCAAATGATCAGGCGAGCAAAATTTCTGGCGATAGCGCCTTAGCAAATGGCGAAGACATCATGTTTGCCCAGATGATGATTCCGCATCACTCACAAGCCGTCGAGATGTCGGGCTATGCCAAAACCAACACCACTAATCCAGATGTGTTGGCCCTTGCTGTCAAGATTTCGGCCGAGCAACAGCCAGAGATCGACCTTATGGGTGGCTTACTGCACGAATGGGGCATCCACGACATGCCTGGCATGCACCACATGGGCACCGGCGAAGATGGCATGCTTAGCGACTCTGCGATTGCTGAGCTAAAAATGGCAACAGGGGCTGACTTTGACCGTCAATTTTTAACCGGCATGATTTCGCATCATCAAGGGGCTATCGCCATGGCGCAGGGCGTACTTGATGGCGGAAAGAATCCAGATGTTCACACACTTGCCAACAACATCATCACTTCGCAGACTGCCGGAATCGCGCAGATGCAAGAAATGTTGAAGAGACTTAACTAAGCCCAGTCTCGCGCAAGCGCCGGCGTAGCCGAGCCGCGCTCAAACCTTTTGGTTCGCCCGAGATCATTCGGCGAAGCGCAGCAGTATCCACGATGCGCTTGGTAGCAATCGGAGCAAAACCCAATCGAGCAAAGAAGCGGTTCGCCTCGCGCGATGCCGGTGGCACAGTAACCACCAAGTTGGTGCAACCCCAGTTATCAGCACACACCAAAGCCGCATTCAACAATGCCTTTGCCACACCCCGACGCCTGGCTTTCGAGAGCACGTGCAACCCACTTAGCTGCACTGCAGGAAGTTCGGCCCATGTGCCAACATCAGCCATCGCAACCATCGTGATGCCAACAGCCTGCTCGCCTTCAAAGGCAGCCAGCAAGCGGATGTTCTGAGATTCAGCCATCTCGATGCGCCCTAGCAACACAGAAACATCAAGGCCAGTGTTCTCAGCCTGGATTTCTTCCCAGAGTGGCATCAGCGCTGGCAGATCATCAACAGCGATGTCGCGGACGGTTATTGCCATAGTTGGAGTTTACGCCTAGCCGAGAAGGGGATTTCCCATGGGCCTATGACCAATTATGAGAACAACTATTCATCTACTTCTTCAGGTGAATTTAGAACTTGGAGTGCAGAATGTAGTGCCGATATTTGTCCCTCTGCCAAGTCTGCCAATAACACCTTGGGTTTACGGGAGAAGCCAGAATTCTTAATGCCTTCGACATCAAGATTAAAGCCACCATCTACCGTTAAAGTCTCAAGAAATTCCAAACGGTGAGGATTGTGTTTCAAATAGTGAAAGTTGATCTGCAGGGTGGGCAGATTGCTGAATGAATAAAACGCTAGTGGCCAAAGCTTTAAGCCACCAACAACTTGCTTAACCAAAGCATTCTCATTAAGTGAGTGTCCACCGATTATTAACCCTCCAGCAGAGGCTACCGCCACAGATACGGCATCAAATACAGGTAGCAAGGACGAATGTTCTGTTGCCAGATACTCCCGATAAGCCTCTGCTGGCCAAGTGTGACTCGATCCTTGATCAGAGACTTCTTTCTCCTCGACTTGGTCAAGGCCAAAAGTCACTGGAATCAGCACCTCTGTTGTGCCAACTGATACCCGCTTGAACTCAACCGCATACACATTGACATCGACTTTAGTGACACGATTCAGGTAGGTGACGATGCGCTCTAGCTTTGGGTTAATTTCGTCGACGGCAAGCACCAGATTGAACCGACCAGCCCCTAGATAATTTCCCACAGAGTCAAGGATTGAATCAGCCTTCTCTCCCAATGCTGTGCTGAGTAGTTCGCCAGTGCGGGCAAACCACTGATCCTCAAACGCTTTCAGTGGCAGTTTCCACAAAGACGATGCATAGTCCAAAACTTGCCCCAAAATTTCCCGACGCGATTCGGAGTTGTACTTTAATTTGCATTCAAGGATTGTTATTTCACCTTGAGAATTGATAACAAGTAAGTCTGCTGGGCCAGCACCCGTGGAAAACTCCTTACAGATTGCAACAGGTTCCTCGATACCAGGAATGACATGTGGCGCAGCGAGTAAAAGGTCCTGTAGGTGCGCTTCTGCACCGTAAGGCAATATTTGCGGTCTTACCCATCCGTCATCTGGTGACCTAAGAAACATTTCACTCATCATCGTCATCGAGTTCTATTCCTCGGGCCAAACTAAGTAGATGCTTGATTACCTCACGATTTTCGACCAGATCATTATGATTTAACCTGATGCGATACCGTTTTCCACGCACCTCATACGCCAATGCATCAAGTCCAGCATCCTCAATAATTTTATCAACAGCCTCACTTCTTGGAAGCCGAACTTCAAAGAGCGTTTTGTCCTTCTTGGCCCGAAAAATTACAAAATTGTCTACAATTCCGTTGCATGCTACGCCAATATAATATTTGTTGTATTTGGGTGCTGAATTACTGACCACCTCGTTCACGATAGCAAATAGGTCGTCCACTCTCTCGACAGTTTCCTTTGATCCTTTACTGATCCAGTAATTGCGATCCGTAGGCTCATCGATGTCGCTCTCATCATCATCTGCAACATAGTTGAGATTGAGCACAGTAGTCGGAACAAGTGTAACGATGTCACCTAGCTGAACTGCCTTGAGTTGAATCAAAATCAACGGAATTGACTTGTTGAAGATTGAAATGACATTCAAGAAACGGCTGGTTACCTCTTCCGCTACTAGTACTGCAACATGCTCCCAGTTGGGATACTTGTTGCGCTCCAGATCCCAGTACTCAATTGTGCGGATTATGTGCGATGCATCCGTGGGTCCAAGTTGCACCTCGACTTCGTACCGAGTGCGACTCTCAGAGTCCACAAACAGCAGATCCAACCGGCCGCCGCTGGACTGTTTGCGCTCGGAAGCTCGGAACTCGATATCGCCCAATCCAAGGAGGGAAGGGTTCTCAATAAGCTTGGCTTGTAGCCATGCCTCATTGAATTGTGGGTGGCTTTTAAGACTTATAAACGAGGCGGTTTCATACTGCATAAAAGCAACCATACATCAACGCGGTGACGGCCCGTTATCTACAATTGGCTACCTTCCGCCCTTTAAAAGTACCGTTAGTCAAGAAATATCTAGATAAGCAGCACAGGCAATTCATTTGCTTTAGCCAGCCACAAAAAAATGCATAGGTCGTGGACTCGAGGCCTACATGCCACTCTGATGAAGGATTTCAGGACTTTTGGAGCCCTTTTGAGAAATTTTAAAGCAACGTTGACAGCAAGCGCTTATTAAACAGAATCCAGATGATCCCCGATTGCTAATGTGGGCTCTATCCCGAACTCAAAAAATATTTCAAATTCGGTAAAGTCGAACACAAGCGGCGAGATGGACATTTACTGCGCAGAGCCTAATAAGTGATGCGAATCAATCTCGGTTAGAGAGATACTGAACTTGAGCAAACTCAGAATTTTCATGTGTGCTCATTAACCTTTCGGCAAATTCTGGCATGATCGTGTGATTCAATGCCAGCAAGAGAGACGATGGGTGCTTTACATTTTCTTGCGCTTCACCAGCATTCTGCTTGTAAACCTTGTTCACCTGCTCAGACTCTTCTAACAACTTTATCAATTTTGCGTTTATCTTAAACTTCGGCATCGGTAGCGAAAAAAGTGTTTCTTGCGAAAGAGTCATCCCGCCATCTCTCACTCGCCACCACCAGTACATCAAAGAACTATTGATAATCATGTAAGCCAAGTCTCGGTCTATTTTGTTCTGAAAGAAAATTTCATGCTGCGAGGAACGTTTTACTTCGGACTTTAAAGCCGGAATAAAATAACGCGGTGAGGAGGGCACAAATAGCGGGAATTCAGTTCGCTTACTTGTGCAAATGCTGCCCAAAGTAGGCTTCTGGAGAAGCTCCAAATAAAGGTCACGCATGACCGTACTCACTTTAGGAAAAAAGGCTTCACTTAGAGGGACATCACTCAGGAATTTATCCACTTCTCGGAAAAGTCTTTCCCGTTCAGCACTCCGCCAACGCATTAAAGATGTGATCTGGGATTGTCCTTCGATCGGCAGAGCAACAGTAATGGCGGCTCGAATACTGTTGGATTTATTTGAATTCTTACTGCCAAATTTTATGCCACGAAAAATGTTGCCTGGCACGTTATCGAAGTTAAAAATACGCAGGTTCGAATACGAGCGAAGCAAAAGTGATCTGAGGTCAGCAAACTTACTGGCATTTGTGAAAGATTGCGGAGTGATACTTATAAAACCCTTACTAGTCTTTATGATATTTTCAAGGAAATACGAGTAGAGATCAGCCGACCTAGCAGTTTCAAAACGCGCATCACGCTGAGTTGCTAAGTATGGTGGGTTCACAATCACAAAATCATGGCTGGGAATGGCTCCTAAGTCTTGGTCATTCGTTAGAAGTGTTGCACTCCCACTGTCTGCCACAGATAAAAAATCAAAGCAAACAAAACAATGAGCGGCTTCATGGAACAGATTTTTGTGTTCCTTCTGAAAGGACTTAGTGAACAAGGTTCTGGCAATCAGTAGAGCCAGCTCGTCCTTATCAGAAAGCACCGTATTGTTTAGTAAAAATAGTTCTGGATTCTCCTGGGAAACAACCAAATGCCAGGATAGATTCCCAATTCCTGAACAAGGATCTAGCCATATTCCCTCAGGAAACTCATTAACAAAACTAACCATAAACTTGGCTACATCATCGGGGGTGAAGAATTGACCGTTGGACTTCCTTGATTCGGCATCAATACTGGCCACACTGTACTCATAAAGCACCCCAATGTCACCAATAGAAAGTTCGGCAATGAGATCCTCATTCAAAATTACTGCTTCTGCGAATTCTTCACTATCGAGAATGTACGCGAAATCATTCAGCCCATTCAAGTGTGTGGCAAGAATATTTATCCATGCCTGCTTGATTCCATACTCCTGCAACACCATATCGAGTTTGCTTGAGTCAAAATCCAGAACACTACCCATAATTAGATGTCACCTTCGTAGTACTTCTTAACTTTCCTTGCATCTAATTTTTTGAAAAACATCTTTGCTGCAATTGTTGGGTTCAATTGCCGCACATCGCTAACCTGAAACTCTGCAACATTTTCAGAAAAAGAGACATCTGATGCCCGCACAAAGAAAAGTGGGTTGATCTTATACCGCGAGATACCTTTACCGCCCCTAGGAGGAACAGCCTTCAGCTGATTTGCAGGTACCGTGACTGAGTCATTCACAATCGATGCACCGAGGCCCACGAGATAAGAAGCGAGCTTCTTTGGGGTCCAAACTTGATAGTGATTTCTGCCTGATGGCCGAATTTCCCCTTGGAGTGAAGCCCAAACATGAGCATGATTCGCAGGCATCATTGTCAAATAGCCTCGGGAATCCTCTGTACAAATCACATCAGCAAATTTCTGTCCGTTGTAACTTTCGATAACTGCGACCTTTACGCTTTCTACCGTGAAGTTATTAGCATTGGATCCCATGTGCGCGAAGAAATTCAAGCCATGCGCAATTTGCTCCTCAATCATCGATGCAAATTGTGGATATGTTGCACAGAAGACCCCTGACTGCGTTAATAATCCATCTTCTCCATACTTTGGCAAATCTGGCTCAGGACTCTTCGCAGCAGGTTCTTTAAACTCGATAGTAAACAATCGATTGTCCTGTATCGAAACTAGTGCACTATCTACCCCGCCATTTCCACCGGCCTGAATCAATATTCTGGAACCTGAAGAATTCTTGTAGACATACCTGACAACTAGTCCTTGCGAATGCAGTAATTGCAGAACTGCCTCGCTGATACCTGCCGGGCTTTGAAGATAATTTGTGAATTCTGTAAGACCAAACATGCTGGCCAGTGCTTGTGCATAAACGCACTCGCTAAATACGGCAGATTGAATTAGATTATCCGAATCAACGGCCTTCTTCAGCTCTGCGAAGAGCGCTGGACAGCACTCTAAGAGCCACTCATACTCAGCCAGAATTCGTTCATTCTTGAAGCCGTGCCAGATTTCCTGCCGTTGCTTCTTGCTAAGCGTGATCTGCTGGAGTGGACGAGTGTAGAACTCGCCCAGTAGATGGATTTGTGAAGATGTCAAAAGACTCTCGTTAGCCACAGGTGCCGCCACTCATTTTTCAACGATACATTTCTACATATCTTACGTGCCTCGGATTGAGCACAACATCAGCCTAACTGCAGGTACCGACAAAATAGATGCTTACGATTCCCCGTCTGAACTCCACTGCGATGCAATGCTTTAAGTGAGCCCCGAAACGAAAAAGGCCCTAGTGGGTGGGTAGCCGCCCGCAAGCGACAACCCCCATGGACTACTCCCCTAGGACTCTTCGAATTACGTCCACCATCGTTTCTTGACCTTCTTCCATGATGTGACCGTAGATGTCGTTTATTGCTCTTGTTGATTCGTGACCAATCATTCTTGCTATCTGCATGTCTGCAATTTCGTACTGAAGCACTGCTGACACAAACCCATTCCTTAGACCATGGATTGAACATGGCCACTCTGGTGAATAGCTACGCATTGATTTATACACAATATTTATGTTTTTGAATCTGCCGAGTTCATATGTAAATGCGAATCCTTCACCTTCCCAAATTGAGCAGAAAAATCAATTGAACAAGAAGTTAAAGAAATCCGGCCACAGATTGAAGTTGTTGTAGAGCCCCCACAAAGTAGCAACAGCCAGGCCAAAAACTGTTCCCGCTAAATGTGCAGTGTGATTTATTCGACTGTTTTTACGGAATGAGTAATAAGTACTTATCCCCAAATAAAGCACTAAATAAAGTGGCGCGCTCATAGGTATGCCAAAGACAAGTATCTGTTGATCTGAAAACGTAAGCGCACAAACTGCTACAACTGTAGAAATTTCACCTGATGCACCCAAGGTTGCATACGACCAGTCATTTTTGTGTTGAATCATGCTTGGGATAGAAGAAATCACCATTGCAGTCATGTACACAATTATGCAAAGTAGCGGGCCATTGAGATTATCAAAATATGCAAAGAAGAATGTTTGCTCGAATAGTGACCCGAAGGAATAGAGCGTGAACATATTAAAAACAAGGTGCGCAAAATCAGCATGGATAAGACAGCCCGTGTAAAACCGATACCATTCCCGATTAATAAAAATCTGAGGACCGGTTGTAATCAGATCCGACAATACTTGGGGTTTAGAAAAACCAAGAAGGGAAACTGCAACCGTAATGCCGAGGATGATTCGCGTGAGTGTCCCCTCGTTGTAAAGTAGAGAGTCGCTATTTCCGGCTACCAGCATTAGCACAGCGATTGGCGGTAGCAGCGCTTTTGGGCCAACAAGTTTCTTAAGAAAATCCATACAGAAACTATACGGGTAGTTGCTTATTTAGAACAAGGGAGAAAATCGACAGTTTTAACTTAATCCATTAGAGCTCATAGTCTAGTTGCTAATACGCAAAACATCGCGCACCGCAGTAAGCATTTACGCACGCTCACACCAAGAAGCGCGGAAGATCACTTTTCACCTCAATAGCTTGAATTAGGCAATTACGGTTGTCCAACAAGTGCGAGCGCCTTCTGCCACACTTCCCTACTTCTAACCAAGGCTAGGTGAGCGACCCTTGCAGCTGCCCCACCAGCGGCCGCGACGCCTAATCCCAAGAGAATTCCTACCGATAAATTTCCCGACATCAGCTGTCCAATAGATGCCCACGAGGCGACACCAGCAATGGCATAGAAAATGAAGCGAGCCATGCTCAAGCCGGACCAATCCGGCTGAACCCCAAATGAGATTTGCTCTGTATGATTCACGACGATATACAGTTGCCCTTTATCCGCGGATAAGATGCAGCCAACATTGCTACCAGGCGAGAGGGTCTCATAAACCCCAGTTCCAGGTATCATCAGGTCGGTCATCACTGAATCACCAATTTTGAGCAAGGAGATTGTTTTGTTAACAATCTCGTTTGTAACTGATCTACCCCGAGAGTGTGCGGCAAAAAAACCACTATCCCATTGCTTTCCAAAGGTGTTGCGCCGGCTATCGGTTTCGTATCTACTCGTCTGCTCAAGAGTCCCAAGTTTGTTTACAGTCCCGCGAATAACTGTTAAGCCAATTACAAATCGCTTCGAGAAACCTTGTAAACCATTGTCGAAATCCGCTAATTTCTGGGAACCCACGCACAACACCTATCTACTGAAAACACCTCAACAAGGGCAAATGAATGGGAATTCGCAATCCCAAACCTATGTTAGAACAAAAATTGCAAAAACGTTGCGAAAATTACACTTGTTGCGATACAGTTTCACTTCATCAGTAATGTGAAGGGAAATATTCAATGAGAAGGTTGCCAGTATATTTGGTTCTTGATGTCTCTGGGTCTATGACCGGAGAGCCAATTCAAGCGGTACGAAACGGCGTACAAGTACTTGTCAGCACGTTGAGACAGGATCCTCAGGCACTCGAAACTGCCTACTTAAGCGTCATTACATTTGATGAGAGCGCGAATCAGGTAGTTCCTTTAACAGATCTAGCTTCTTTCCAACCCCCAGACCTCCAGCCCGGAAGCACAACAGCTCTTGGAGCAGCTCTGAAACTAACTAAGGACTGCATAGAACGCGAAGTACAGAAGACTTCTGGAGACCAAAAAGGCGATTGGAAGCCCCTGGTATTTATCATGACTGATGGCCTCCCAACAGACGACTGGCAAGCAGGTTTACAGGAGTTTCAATCTGCAAAAGTAGGCATGGTTATTGCCTGTGCTGCAGGACCAGGGGCAGATGCCAACATGCTCAAGTCAGTGACAAATGATGTAGTCTCTCTGGACACAGCAGACACGGCAACAATTAGCTCCTTCTTCAAGTGGGTATCTGCAAGTATCGCTACAACATCAACAAAGGTCGAGCTAAGCAAAACAGAAGCCAGCTCATTAAGCGAACTACCGCCTCCTCCGCCTGAAATAACTTTGGTCTAGATTCCAAGGACAACGAGCGATGACTCGCAGATTCCCTGTATACCTAATTCTGGATACCTCAGGATCCATGCTTGGTGAACCTATTGCAGCAGTAAATAACGGTCTTAAAGTCCTGGTATCTGCTCTGATGCAAGATCCTCATGCCTTGGAATCGGTGCATATTTCCATCATTACCTTCGACCGCGCTGCCAAAGTTGTTTTACCGTTGACGCCAATCGATGGCGTTGTTCTTCCGGAAATAACAACGCCAGATTCAGGCCCGACCCATCTTGGCGACGCACTGAGCCTGCTAGAAAGGCAATTTAATAAGGATGTGACTCGCTCTGACGAGAACACTAAGGGAGATTGGGCACCGTTTGCATTGGTGATGACGGATGGAAAAGCTTCGGATAGGCAAACTTTTGAAAAGATGACATCACGCATTCAAGGTCTTGGCTTTGGCTCCATAATTGGTTGCTTGGCAGGTCCTGATGCGAACCAAGAAGACCTTAAAAAATTCTGTGATCCTGTTGTCTCACTAGACACATTGGATAATCAGACATTTGCATCTTTATTTAAATGGGTATCAACCGCGATAGCAGGAAAAAATCGATCATTAGGCGCAGCAGATGAGATTTCACTCCCTCCCCCACCAACGCACATAAACATCTGAACGCTTAAAAAGCAATGCTCAACTACCGAAAGGTTTAAACACATGTCACGAAGGCTTCCAGTATTTTTCGTTTTGGATGTTTCTGAATCCATGGCGGGTGCAAACATCTACCAAATGGAAGAGGCAATCCACACCATCCTGTCAAACCTGCGCAAGGATCCGAGTTCACTAGAATCCGTCTATGTCTCGGTCATTGTGTTCGCTGGCAAAGCAAGGACGCTGGTTCCGCTTACGGAGCTGGTCGGATTTCAACCCGCTCCGTTGCCAATTGGCGGCGGCACTGATCTAGGTGCTGGCCTTGGGCATCTAATGAGCGAAATTGACCGAAGCGTTACCCGAGGAACATCTGATGTAAAGGGTGACTGGAAACCTCTCGTATTCCTTTTGACTGATGGCCATCCGACTAAGGAATCCAAGCCTCAAATCGATAAGTGGAACGCCGAATTTCGTCGCAGAGCCAATTTAGTGGCTGTATCTATTGGGGGGCATGCTGACCACAAGATTTTGAATCAACTGACTGACGATGTAATTGTATTTATGGACTCAGCCCCAGATGCATTCGCTAAATTTATTAAATGGATCAGCGTGTCTATCCAAGCGCAAGGTGACAGTGTACGTGCTGGAAACGAAGAGGGTGTCGTGCTCGCAAAACTAGATGACGATATTGTGAAACCTCTCAGACGTTTTGATGAGCCTCAGCCAGGACAAGCAACACTCGATGACAATTGCGTAGTAATCATTGGTAAGTGCGAAAAAACCAAACGGCCATATCTACTTAAATTCGAAAAGAATTCTCAAGACAGTTTCTATAGCAGTTCCAATGACTCTCTTGATTTAACGACAACGATGCCTCTGATGGAGACCTATTTTGAACTAACAGCTGCGGGTGAAAGCGCTTCAACCGTATATGATTTGACAAAACTCAATGGAGCAGCGGCTTGTCCCCACTGCAGCTCCCCTTTTTCTATGGCACTCGATGGCAATTGCCAGAATATTCATTGCATAGATGGACCAGGAAAGCACGTCTGTCCATGGTGCGGAAATGTTGATGAGTACGATTTCTTTGAAGAAGGTGCTTCTGGTATCGAGGTTAATCGAGGACAGGGATAAAGATGTCGATTCCTATTTCAAACCCATCTCCCGAATCAATCAATAATGAAGGTGATGCTTCCACAGCCCGACCACTTGAACTTGTTAGTGAAGAAGGAACAATTCCTTTAGCGGTTCCCGTGGCAGAAATTTCGCTCTCTCTATCACCCGAAGAAATCGAAAATACTTCATTAGTGGAGCCAAATGCCCGCCCGCTACCCGATGAAAAATCAGCCAATGAACCTGTCGCTCCCGCGAGCTTAAGCACAGAAAGCCTCATCGTTATTGAAGATAATAGGGCCGCCACTAGCGCAGTTGTTAATTTGCCATCAACTGGTTCGAACGATTTGACCAACCCTTCACAGAATAATTCCGAAAATCAGCCGCCTGTATTAAAGGATCAAACAGAAACAACCGCCTCCGCACAGAATGTTCAATATCCAACTACTACGCATCTCCCAAATGGAAAAGTGGGCGAACCATTCGAAGCTGTCCTAGATTTACATAATTTCGTCAATGTAACCGGACTTGAAGGCCTTGATGCCGAAGGGATTCATTTTGACACAGCCAATCTTCGGTTCTATGGAGTTCCGACTAAGGCTGGCGAATACTCAATTCGCATTCGGGCTGTTACAATCTCTGGCACAGCTCAGGACTTCACTGTCCGCTTAGCTGTAGTCCCAGACCCTAAATCACTTTGGCAAGACATTCCAAGTGATGTCAAAAATGCGTACTGGAAGCCAGATCAAACCTGCGACTCAGTCATAGGCGATCTTCAACTTTTTGGCGCTAGTAAACGAGGAAGGTCTCATGCCCATAAAGGAACTAATCGGGACGACGACTTTCAAATTGCTGAATTTGGTCCAAATGGTTGGAGTATTTCTGTAGTTGCTGATGGAGCAGGCAGTCATCAATACTCACGAAGAGGATCGCAAATCGTCACAAACTATGTAGCAAGTCGATTAGTCGGTCAATTAATTAGAAACCTGGACCCGATTCTAACCGCGTCAGATTTCAATCCGACTGGACCTAACACCGCTCAAAACGATGCGATTAAGACAGCAATGTACAACTCGATCGCATCTACTGCCTTGCAGGCAGCAAAATTGATTCGACTTGAAGCCGAACTGGCTGGAGTACTACCGAAGGATTACTCAACAACACTACTTATCACAGTAGTTCGACGAATTGGAGAACACTGGTTCATTGGCGGATTCAACATTGGAGATGGTGGAATTGTTGTCTTGCGTCCAGCCGATAACCTTTACCTAGCGCTTTCTTCTTCCGATGGAGGTGAATACGCAGGACAGACTCGCTTCCTTGATACGAGCGAGTTCGCAGACTCGTCTAAAGTATTTGAACGTCTAAAGTATGCAATTGTCAAAGAATTCGATGCTGTTATTTCAATGACAGATGGCATAACAGATCCGTTTTTTCCTACTGACTCATCTTTAGAGGACAGTACTGCCTGGAAAAATTTGTTAGAAGGAGATCTTGGCCAAATTTATCCAATAAGAAATTCGGCTGAATTCGCTGCAGAGCTCCTTACTTGGATGGATTTCTGGTCAGCGGGAAATCACGACGATAGAACCATTACTTTCATAACTCAACCTCAAGGATAACTTCAGTGGCTACAGTGAAATTAAACGGCTCGACTGACCCAAGTCGCAAGTGGGAATTTACTGACACAGTAATAGGCCAAGGCGGCATGAAAGATGTCTACATGAGCCCTTGTCGCTCCTATGTGGTCGGATTCTTTAGGAGTAAGCCCGATCCTGCTGGGCAAGAACGTCTGCAGTCTATTGTTGGTCGATACAATCAAGGAATTTTTCAGGCGACCAATGCCGATTACTGGAAAAGCAGGTTTTGTTGGCCCGTAGATATTGTGCAACATGAAGGCAGAGTTGGTGTCGTCGCACCTACATACCCAAATAACTTCTTTTTCAAGCATGGCTCGGTGAACAATGACGCTCTCGGTATTCGAGGAAATGAAAAAGAAGGAAAATGGTTTGCTAGCGCAAAAGTTCGCAGATTCCTAACGGAAGAAGAAAAGGGAACTTGGAAAGATTATCTAAAGATATCTCTGAACATAAGTAGAGCAGTGCGTCGAATGCATGCGGCTGGGTTAGCCCACTCTGATCTCTCCTACAAGAATGTACTTGTTGATCCAGTGACCGGGCAAGCCTGCCTAATAGATATTGATGGCCTTGTGGTACCAGGAAAATTTCCCCCAGATGTAGTGGGAACACCAGACTTCATCGCTCCTGAGGTGCTCTCAACTATGAAACTTGATTTAAGAGATCCAAATCGAAAACTCCCCAGTCAGAGCACAGATCTTCACGCTCTTGCTGTACTCATCTACATGTATCTCTTTTACCGACACCCATTGCGTGGCGGTCGGATTTTGGATCAAGATCCGACTCGTGATGATGAATTAAGTATGGGCGAAAAAGCACTATTTATTGAGCATCCAACAGACTCATCTAACCGCGTTAAACCTGCGCAGCTATCAAAATTTGAGGAATTTTGGGGAGACCCTGGGAAAGTCCCCTATACAATCGCTGGACCACTTTTAGGCGAACTGTTCCGCAGAGCCTTTGTTGATGGACTTCATGATCCAAATAAGCGTCCGATTGCTGCCGAGTGGGAAACAGCTCTAATAAAAACGATGGATTTATTGCAACCCTGCTCCAACCGCTCTTGTGAAATGAAATGGTATGTCTTCGATAACACAAAATCTCCTGTTTGCCCTAGATGTGCAATTCCTTTTGGAGGGAAGCTACCAATCCTTAACCTGTACTCCAGTCGCAAGGCGAATGAATTTCGGGCAGATAACCACAGACTAATGGTTTGGAATGGGCAATCTTTGTTCCAGTGGCATGCCAACAGAACTGTGGTGCCAAATGAAAACCTTTCGCCTCAGCAAATGAAGCGCGTTGGATATTTCCAAATTCAAGGCGGTGAGTGGTATTTAGTGAACGAGAAACTTAATGGAATGAAAGATGTGACGGACGGAACCATAGTCCCTATTGGTGGAAAGGTTCCCCTTACTGAGGGCAGACAAATTTTATTATCTACAGAGGAAGGCGGGCGTCTAGTACAAGTACAGCTAGCAGGAACTTGATGATTTCAATGAGCTCGTCTGACCTATCTAAATTTGAAGAATCGTTTTTACTATTTAGAGCCTGCAACCCACTGCATTCCCCAGCCATATTTCCGGTCTAGATACTCGTGACCAGCCGTATAGAAAACTTCTCTTGAAATGCTCACTTGGCCGCCAACATTAGAAATCATTGCTATTCCACACATCTTGTTCCCACCAGCAAAATCGTCCAACTTCACCACTATCTGAGAGCCATCAGGTGCAAACACGGTCACTACACCCTCTGCCTGAGCCCAAGATGCAGCTCCCTCATAAATGAAGGCAAAAATGAGAATCCTTTTGATTTCCTTAAAGTTGTCTAGATTAAGGAAAAGATTTTCGCCTTCAGTGCTCTGCCCAGTTCGATCATCTTGGTCTAACTGAATGTACGGAGGCTCAGCCAAAGTACCGAAACTATTTCCTAAAGCCTGAACCACGCCTTTCTCGCCATTCTGCATCTCCACCAAGCAACCCAAGTCAAGATCGATACCTTGAGGCCCTCTTCCCTGGCCCATTTGATATCCTTCTTTGAACTCAGCCCAGAAACCTTTCTTAGCCTTTGGAGTGGGGCTAGATGGATTCTGGTTCCAGTTCAAGTTGATCCTCATAAGGCCACCCAGAGTGGATGACTTCTCGAGTGAGACCGTGGGTGCTGACTTGGTCAGACTTACTGTTGGCGATACTGACATAACCTACTACCTTCTTATACCAATTGTTCTTTGCGATTTGCTGAAATAGATGAAACATAACTTGCTAAAATTAGAGTGACTCCGGTAAGCCCCGTCACGATTTCAGGGATTTCAGAGACTAATGATGTCAACATCAAAATGGCCAGAGTAATAATTGCATAGTGCGCCCCATGTTCGAGGAATCGATACTCGGACAGTGTTCCTTGCCGTACTAGGAATACCGTCATTGACCTTATGTAAAGTGCGCCGATTCCGAGTCCAGTTGCAATTACAAAAATTTGATTCGAAATAGCGAATGCACTAATTGCACCATCAAAACTAAATGATGCATCAACGACTTCGAGATATAGGAACAGGAAGAATGAAGCCTTAGCGGTTGTAGCAAGGGCACCACCCGCCGCAGAAGAGGATCCCGAAATGCCTGCAGCCTCTTCGTCATCAGGGTCTGCCTCTACTTCAAAGAAACCAGCGAGCCCGTTAACGGCTAGGTAAGTTATGAGACCTAATGCTCCTGCTAGAAGCACTGTGGGAGCGATGTCGTTTTCAACCAAT
>Ga0214919_10004756_pt1 | contig 19621 bp, 14 predicted proteins | sample LL1503_MetaG_FD_177994 | JGI IMG/M metagenome (GOLD analysis project Ga0214919, IMG submission 177994) | Freshwater microbial communities from Lake Lanier, Atlanta, Georgia, United States - LL-1503 | ecosystem: Environmental > Aquatic > Freshwater > Lake | place: USA: Georgia | collected...
TCCTCAAACCCTTTCATAGATAGACTCATTCAATGCCACGCAGATTTACTGACCGAATTATTCAACACCTGTCCCACGACGGCGAACGCGCCCTTGAAGCCGATGTGGTTGCGCACCGATTGCGCATTGATGACAGCGAGCGCGTTGCGTTTCACAAAGCCGTGACCTTGCTCACCGAAGATGGTCGCATTGAACTTGACGCCAAGGGTCGTCTGCGCCTTCCAACGCATGAGGATGAAATTTGCGGACGCCTGTTTGTCACGCAGAAAGGCCACGGTTTTGTGCGGCCCGACCGCATCACGCGCGATGGCGATTTATTTCTGCCCGCGGGAAATCTGGGCGACGCCATGAGTGGTGATCGCGTTCGTTGCTCGGTCAGCCGCAAGCAACGCGGATGGACTCCGCCTGTTCGCGGTGGCGCCAGCGATTCTGGAATGACGGGCCGCGTGATTGAAGTGATCGAACGCGGTCGCACTCGTTTCACCGGAACTTTGGTGCAAGAAGGCAAGCGATGGATTGTGCAACCGGACGGTAAAGCGTTCCGCGGTGAACCGATCATGGTGCGCGATCCGCACGCCAAAGATGCCAAGGCCGGCGACAAAGTCACGCTTGATCTTGTGCGCTTTCCTTCCGAAGGCGTGTACGCCGAAGGTGCGATTGTTGAAGTGCTTGGCCTTGCTGGCCAACCCGCTGTTGAAACCGCCGCTGTCATGCACACATATCAATTGCGCGACGGCTTCAGTGAAAAAGTTTCTTCGGAGGCGGCGCTTGCCGCCATTTCTTTCGAGCGCGAAAGTTCAGGTCCGTGGGACAGGACTGAACGACTAGACCTTACAAAAACTTTGACATGGACCATTGATCCACCAGACGCGCGCGATTACGACGACGCTTGCTCCGTGAGTTTCGATCCCACCAACAGCACCTTTGAACTGATGGTGCACATCGCCGACGTCAGCCACTTTGTCGCGCAAGGATCCGAACTTGATCAAGAGGCTGCCGCCCGCGGAAACAGCACGTATTTGCCGCGTCGCGTGGTGCCCATGCTTCCTGAAACTCTTTCCAACGGCGTGTGCAGTTTGCAAGAAGGCGTTCCCCGATTTTGCAAAACTTCCATCATGCGATTTGATTCGCGCGGCAAGCCGCTTGAGTCGCGCTTTGCCAGCACCGTGATTCAAAGTTCCAAGCGCCTCACCTATTTAGAGGCGCAACATCTCATCGATGGCCGCACCGAGGAAGCCAAGTCGTACGCGCGCAACATCACCGAACCAACCGACGCGCTTGTGGCCAACCTTCGCTTGGCCGATCAGCTTGCAAAAATTCTAAAGAAGCGCCGCATCGCGCAAGGACAACTTGTTCTTGATCTTCCAGTCTCGGTTTTAGTTTTTGATGAAGCTGGCCATGTCGTTGACGCTGTGCCAGAAGACAATGCATTCACGCACACGCTGATTGAAATGTTCATGGTCGAGGCCAACGAATCCGTGGCGCGCCTCTTCGCTGAACTTTCCATTCCGCTGATTCGCCGCATCCATCCGCCTCCAGCGTTTAAGACCATGGAGGAGTTGCGCACATTCGCGCGCAGTGTTGGTTTTCGCTTGCCCGATGAACCGGAGCGCGAAGATTTGCTCACGCTGCTTGAGAAAACCCGCGGCACCGATTCAGCGCGCGCCGTTCACATGGCGGTGCTCAAGACGCTTTCCAAGGCCACATATTCTCCCGCGCTGATTGGCCATTACGCGCTGGCCAGCGAGCAATACACTCATTTCACAAGTCCAATTCGCCGCTACCCAGATTTGCTTGTGCACCGCGCATTGCAAGCGTGGCTTGATCTTTCGGCCAATGGAACCAACCTACCTGGCGGAAAAAAGTTCAAGGAATTTATTCACAAACTTGAAGGCGACACGCGTTGCCTTGGCGAGGTCGCGCTGGCGGAAGCCGGTCGACATTGTTCCGAAACCGAAGTGAACAGCGAAAGCGCTGAGCGCGATTTGCGCGCGTTCTTGGTGTTGCAATTCTTGAAGGAACATCACTTGAGCGACGAGTTGGACGCGGTGGTGACCAACTTGGCCACGCAAGGCGTGTGGGTGAGCATCAATCGGTATCTCGCCGATGGTTTGGTGAAATTCAACGCGCTGCCTTCAAGCCGCGACCGCGCCGATCGTTGGTTGCTCAATGAGCGCACTGGCCGCTTGGTCAGCGCGCGCAGTGGCGCCACGATTGGTCTTGGCGATCCGGTGAAGGTGAAAATCTTGTCGATCAATTTGGCCAGTCGATCCATGGATCTTGCCATCACTCAACTTGGCCGCAAAAAAGAATCCACGACTTCACCAATCACAATGCAAGATGTTCCACGCGCGGCTGGCGGGCGTGATTCACGGCGCGATTTGTTGACGCGCGATGACGTTGCCAATGTGAAGGGACACAAGCGCGGATTCAAGCGTGGGCGGCGAAGTCAGCGGCCGTAACACACGCTGATGCGTTTGAACACCACGCGTTGAATTGATCAATGGCGTACGAATACGTCTGAAATCAGCGGCGAAATGCGGCTGCAAATATTTCGTTTCGGCGCTTACGCCGGTGTTGGACACGCGCCCATTTTTACAGCGGCCGCGCCAGGCAATTTTTCTTGCAATGTCTCGCGTAAAAAATCCTCCATGGCCGCGAAGGCTCGACGATTCGCTAGCTCACAAAATTGCATTCCATTGCCCGAGTCCGCGGCTTCTGGATTTGTGAACGCATGGCCACGGTGACCGAAGGCTTCAAGCGTCCAATCGCAACCAGATGCCGTGAGCTCGTTCGTCCATGCCGCAACATCGGCCAACTTTGCCATTGGATCGTTCCAGCCATGCAGCGCCAGAATTTTTGTATGTAACGGTTTTGCGCCGCCGGGAACGCCAACAGGCGCGCCAAGCAAACCGTGAAAACTTACCGCGGCACGGACGCCTTCAAGACCAGCGCGCGCCACATCCATGGCGCACAAACCGCCAAAGCAAAATCCGATCGCTCCAATTCGGTGGCGATCCACTTGCGGATGATGTTGCAAAGTGTTCAACGCAACTTTGGCGCGCTCCAACAACATGGCGCGATCCTGCATGAATGGCTGCATCAGCGCGCTATTTTCCTGCGCGGAATTTCCACGGCGGCCTTTGCCGTACATATCAACGGCGAAACCCACGTAGCCAAGCGCCGCCAGTTTTTCCGCCTGTACGCGCGCAAAATCATCTTGTCCCGCCCACGCGTGAAAAACTAAAACGCCAGGCCGCCGTGTTGTGATTGAACCATCAAAGGCCGCGTAGGCCTCGTACTCCATCTGCGAATCGGCGTAGGAAATTATTTCTATTTGCATTTTTCAATATTAACGCAAGAAAAAAGGCAAGACATTTCAAAGGTGCCCCACTTCCGCGATAGGTTGCCCAAGTATCAAGGACGAGCCGCAGGCGCGGTAAAAATATGCCGCGACGCGGTCAAGGAGGCAGCCATGGAAGGCTTAAGGATCATTATGAAATGCATTGTTGTTGGCGCGTCTGCGCTAATTCCCGCGCATTTCAACCACATTTCAGAATTGGGCAACAACAACCTGGGCGGAGGAATGCCTGTGGCAACGCTGGTTCATGGCGGCCTGGCGCCCACGGATATTTCCTCCGCCTTCATGCAGCATTCAGATGCGCCGCAATCAGTGAAGCCAGTGACAATCATGACAACTTCAAACGCTCCAACAGCGTGGCGTTGGCAATCCACCATAGAACCTGACGCAAATAATTTTGATTGGAAGTTTGGCGCCGCGGTTTCAATATATGAACGCACCATCGCGATCGGTCCCGCGCGGAATTGGGATCTTGGAATTGACCAAACCGGCGTGCATATTTACACGTTGGCTGGTCAGCATTGGCGTTGCGATTGCACAATTTCGCATCCGTCGGGTGATTCGCATGCGCAATTTGGCGCGTGCGTGGCGCTCAAAAATAAATTGCTATTGATCGGTTCGCCGCGCGACAATGAAGGTGCGTTTGAAACCGGTGCCGCGTTTGTATATAAAAAAGTTGGCGAGCGCTGGAATCACGAGGCCACGCTGAAGCGATCTATATCAAATGCCGCCGATCAATTTGGCGCGGCGATTGCCTGCGACGAGCACACGTTGGTCATTGGCGCGCCCAAAGCCGATGAAGGCGTCATCGACTCTGGAGCCGTAGAAGTTTTTGAGCGGGATCAAGATGGCTGGCGCAATGTGGCCACGCTGACTTCCAACCCGCCAAGAGCGGGCGCGTTGTTTGGCTTGTCGGTTGCGCTTGATTCAGGCCGAATCATTGTTGGCGCACCCGGGGATAAATCCGATGGAAACTTTTCTGGCCGCGCGTTTATTTTCACCCGCGGCGCAAATGGTTGGGCACTCGAAGCAGAACTATCTTGCCCATCGGGAACACGTGGATGGTTTGGAAGCGCGGTTGCCGGCGACCAAAGTCGTGTTCTCATTGGAGCGCCGCGCTTGGTTCGCCCAAATCAAACGGACTTGAATCCACGTGGGATTGTTTTTGAATACCGCCGCAGTGAAGGTGTTTGGCAAGTGGTCGCAAACATCATGCCCGCAAATGCGCTCGAAGCGGATTCGTTTGGCTGTTCTATTGCGCTGCACAAAGATCACGCGGTCTTTGGAGCCAGCATTGATTCTCTCGCTGGCCGACTCGCTGGCGCCGCCTTCGCGGGCGCGCGAAATTCTCTTGGTGAATGGGTGTTGGAAAGACTCCTGGCACCCGATGCGGCGCCAGGACAACTTGCGGGCCAAATGGTGGGAATCTTTGGACCGCGAATTATTGTGGGTCGCATGGGAAATCCAGAAGAGGATCCAGCTCCCGGAGCCGTGTCCATATTTGTGATTGCTCCGCCGCGAATCGCTCAAGAAGATGGAAGCGGCACTTCATCAACGCGCATGTTTGTGGATCCATAAAACCGCTCGATCACAACACGCCAATGCTCCATGGTTTCACACTGGATAAATCCGTCTTTCACTTCCCGCTGCGTGGGGTGATGGGCCGCGAACTTAATTCCAAACTTGCGCATTCGCCTGCCGGCGTTTCGCTCGCCATGAATTGTTTCCGCAAATAAACAATGTTGCAGCAGTGCCTCGCGTTGCTCTTGAATTGTGGGCGCGCGCGGAGTGCGACCCGCCATTAAATCGCGGGCCTGAGTGAAAATCCAAGGATTGCCGATGCAGCCGCGGGCCACGCTGACCGCGTGCACTCCACACACATGCAGCATGTGAAAAATATCCGCCGCGGTCCAAATATCTCCCGAGCCCATGATGATTCGATCGGGGCGCCGCGCCACAAGATCCGTGAGCACTTCCCACTTGGCGAAGCCTTGATATTTTTGCAACACGGTGCGCGCGTGCACCACCGCCCATGCGTATCCAATCTCATACGCAGCGTCGAACACAGTTTCAAAATTGCGCGCCATTTCCGGAGTGTCATCCCAAGCCCGCCGCATTTTCACCGTGCAAGGAATGTTGGCTGGCACCGCGGCGCGAACCGCCTTGAGCACAGCGATCGCCTCTTGCGGATGCGCTAAAAAATGTCCGCCACGATTCGACTTCTGAATTTTCTTCACGGGACACGCCAGATTCACATCGATCACGTCGTAGCCCATCTTCACCAAAATCAGCGCGGCCTTGGCCATCTCTTCGGGATGCGTTCCCATCACCTGACCCGCAATTGGATGATCATCCAAACCTGCGACGCGATTTTCATCCACCTCGCCAAGCCCGCATTCACTTGCGATCAAATCCGGATCTTCCTTGCGCCTGCCTTTACCGCCGTTGATCAGCGTGCGATCAAGCAACGCCTCCGTGATGCAAAACGGCGCACCATGTTGGCGCGCGATCAAGCGCATTGCGCCATCGCTGTAACCCGCTAGACCCGCTTGGAAAAATGGCGCGTCGAAGCCAGGAATTGTGGCGGGAATCCGCGGATCAAGTTGATAATGACGCGCGACTTGCGCCGCTGATTCGGGCGAACCTCTGGGCGCATGATGCGCTGGATCTTCTGGTTCAAGGGAAACACTCACGCCGCCAAGCATATTCCAGCCGCTATCCTTTGCGATGCGATGATTCGAATTTTTTTAGGAAAGTATCCCTGCTTCAGTCTGGTTCTTTTGGCGACATGCTCCATGCCAAGCGCGTGCACCATGGTTCCATATGAACCGCAGAAAGCCACGCGCGCTTATCCATTTGAACTTCCGCAAGGAAGTGTGGCGCAAATTCAAGTGATTCCGGAGGCGGGCTCATTGAAGATCATCAATGCCACGGCCGTGAGTTATAAAGATTTTGATCTGTGGCTGAATCAACGCTACGTTGTGCGAATGACTGAATTACTCGCGGGCCAAACCGTGGAAGTTCAGCTTGATTCCATGTGGGATAAATCAGGCGGAACACCTTTCGCTGGAGGCCTTCTGCGATATTTCCAACCCACTCCGTTAGTGCTTGTACAAATTCAAACCGACGACAAATCGCCCTTGATTGGCTTGGTGCCCACGTTGCCGGAATCCGTGCGCGACCGCTGACCAGATTGCGCGCGCGGATTGACATTTAAACTACACGCGTGAACCATCGCCCAAGCGCCCGATCGATCCGTGAACTTAATTTGCGACCGCGCTACGAAAGCCCCTTCACGCTCCAACCGTTTCGATACTTCGTCTTTAAATATTGCGCGCCCAGGGGCTCATTCAAGAACGTGAAGTTCTTAGGGTCATATTGCAAATCGCGATTGGCGAAGTGGCTTGCCGCCGCGCCCACGCTCAAGCTTTCGCACATCAAACCCGCGAATGCAAAGTTGGCCTGCGGAGTGGTTTTTCCAAAACATCCATCCACCCAATGAAAGTAATGGTTGCGCGTTTCCAGTTTGGGCAAATTCAATTTCACCGGTGTTTTTTTATTGTCCCACACCAACGGTTCATCCGACAACATAATCTTGTCGGAATCTTTTGCATGTTCTGGATCAAGCGGACAAAGCATCACGCCCTTCTCACCGATCACCACCGACGCATTGCCTCGAATATCAACGCCATCAGGAATTCCAAGTCGATCGTTTGTAGGCCGCAAACCTCCGTCGTACCACGTCACCGTCACGCCTTCGGCCACCGTTCGATCCGTCGCCGCGTATTTCAGCGTGATGGTTTCCTTGGTTGGAAATTCGTCCTCGGTGGCGTCGGTGCAATCGCACCGCACCGATATGGGCAAACCAAGCTTCGCGGCCATGAATGGATAATCCAAAATGTGGCAACCCATGTCGCCCAGCGCGCCGCAACCAAAGTCGTAGGTGCCGCGCCACATGAACGGCGCATATGCATGAGGTACAAATGGCCGCGTTGGCGCCACGCCCAACCATAAATCCCACGCCAACCAATCGGGCGGAGTCTCGCCGCCAGTTGGCATTGGTTTTCCTTGCGGCCACCATCCCATGGGTCGATCGCTCCACGCATGAATGGATTTGATCTTGCCAATCACGTTGTCGTTGAGCAATTCCAATTGCTGCCGACGCCCAATCATTGCTGAGCGTTGCGTTCCCATTTGCGTGACGATCTTGGGATGCCCCTTGGCAAAATCCGCGAGCATTCTATTTTCATACGCCGAGTGCGCCAATGGTTTTTGGCAATACACATGCTTGCCCATGTTCATGGCGCTCATGGAGATGGGCGCATGCATGTGATCTGGCGTGGACACCGACACCGCGTCAAATTTATTTCCCAGCTTGTCAAACATCTCGCGCCAATCGTTGAACCACTGCGCCTTCGGAAATTTCGTCGCGTATTTTTCTTTTCCACGTCCATCCACATCGCACAGCGCGACAATGTCCACATTTGGGTGCTTGGATAATTCTTCAAGATCCGATTCACCCATTCCGCCCACCGCCACTTTTGCCAGTTGCAAGCGTTGATTTGGTCCCAGTTGAAATCGAGGCAGCGCGCGCGCGGAAAATCCTGGCAACATTGGAAACGCCGCGAAAGCGGCGGCGCTACGAATAAATGTGCGCCGCGACGGATTCATATTTGCAAATGCAAGATGATCATTTGAGTTTGCATGGACAGGTGGCTTGGATGAATTGCTCATACGAGAATGCTACAGACAAGACAACATCCGCCATTGCCTTTGCGCACATCGCGCTTGAAATTTTTAGAATGCCAGGACGAATCTCATTCGCGTTTCAGTGGATGGATGACAGACATCACGCATGGTCACTGCCTCAGACCAGTCAATACGTCAAATAAAAAACGGCGCAAACAAAGCGCCGCATTTTTGCATATCGAAGATTATGCCAGCCTTAACCTCCAGTATTTGCAGGTGCCGCCGCACCCTGATTGCCGCCGCGTTGACGAGTTCCAGCATTACCTCCGCCTTGACCGCCAGCACTTCCACCATTGCCGCCAGCATCGGCTGGTCTCATTGAGCGGAACAATTCACGGCGCTCATCGCCCTCAATAATTCCATTGCCGTCTTTGTCAACGGCCTTGGCCATGGCGCGATTTTCTTCCGGCATGTCGGCGATCGTCCACGAACCAAATGGTCCTTGATTGCGCCCGTCATCGCGGCCAGTTCCCTTTGGAAGCATGGCAATCTGCTCCGTGGTCAACAAAGACTTCAAACGCTCGACATATTTGTCGGTCATATCGCCACGCTTGGAAAGCATTTCGTCGGCGATATCTGGCTCATTTCTGCCAAACATGCGCGACGCGCCACCGTTGAGCAAACCTGCCGAGCGCACCGCTTCTTCTTGCAAACGAGCGGGCTCGCCTTTGCGAATTGTTTGCGCGATTTTTTCATTCATGGCAACAAGCTCCAACAACATTGCGGCCTGCATTTCAGTAATGGCGGTCTTCGTTTCAGAAGTCAAACCCTCAATGGCTGCCGCTTTTTCAAAGGCGCGCTCCGCACGTGTTGGTCGATAGACACGAGCAAACCCAGACGCAAGGGCCGCTTGCGTGAATCGCTTGGCTTCGTCCGTTGGAAGAACTCCGGCAATCGCCGTGCGATATTGCTCGTTCACGTTTCGCACGCCATTTCTTAAATCAATTCCCTTTGTGGCAAGGATCTCGATAGCTTTGGCGTCGCTGTTCTGAATGGCTGTGAAAACCTTGGATTCATTTTGACCCAAGAAATCACTGCGCTTCTTCAGCGCTTCATCAAGACGCAATTCATATTCATCCAATGTGGGAGTCACAAGTGTGATTTGATCTTTGGTCAAGCCAGCCTCATCAATCACCATGAACAAATTCACATTCTCGCCACTCAAGCGACCGCGCCCGAGCAATTTTTCGCGGCGCATAAACCGCTCGAATGATTCCCACTTTGTTGCTTGTTCAGCTTGAAGCGCGGTCTTGATCTCCTCCATAACCTGTCGATCCAAGACTCCGCGTTCCTTGCGCCACTTTTCAGCGCCGGCGGTCATTTCACCCACAATCTTGCGGGTTTCCGCGGCTTCCCCGCTGGTTTCGCGCTCGGCGGCGATTTGCTGGGACATCTTGTCCATCTGATCCCTGAAATATTGCGAGCGCTGCTCGGGCGACATTTCCGTGCCGGAATCTTTTTCAATTTGCTCGATATCTTTTTGCATGGTCTCGCCAAAGCCTTGGAATCGCTCGCGCATGTTTCCACCCATGAAACTTTGAAACATGGAGCGCATTAAGTCTTGTTGGGCCTGCGAAGCCTTGTCGCTGGCGGCGGTGAAGTTTGTTTCGTAATCGGTGACAAATGTTTCCACCACGGAAACTTGTCCATCATCAAGTTTCAATTGCTCTTTGATCAGCGGAACATCGCGCTTGACAAGGTATGGTTGAAATTGCTCGCGCATTTCCGTGACCGCGCCAAGCGAGCGCCCAATGCCGCCACCCATTCCGCCACCACCCATTCCAAAGCCACGACCACTTTGACGATTGCCTCCGCGATTTTGCTGATTGCTTGTGGCATCTTTTGAAGCCGCATCAGTTGGGGCCGCGGTTGGTTGCGTTGGCGGAGCGCTGCTTTGAGATGCAGACGGAGTGTTGGGAGTAGTTTGCGCAAATACAACACATGCGATTGCGATAGGAGCTGCGGCGATTAGAAATTTGTTCATGGGGTAGGAAACGTTCATAGGGTGTGTATATTGGCGTGAATCACAGAGATTTGTTTGAAAGCCCATAATTATTTTCGGCATGATTGCTTGCTCAAACGCCGAAGTCAGCAGAGGCCAACGGGAGCACAAGCGGTCTGATAACACCACTTTCACCTGTTTGAAATTTCAACGAACACAAAGCATGGCACAAATACATACATATTCCCAAAAATGGCTGATTCTGTCTCACTTATGTTGTTGCTGAATCGAATAATCAGAGGATCCAAAATGAAATTTAGTCCCCGCACAATTCTGATTGCGTTTGTTGCTCTGATCTTGAGCCACGCAGAAATGTCACGCGCAGGGTGGGTTCTCAATGACAAACTCACCGCTTATCCCGCCATCGCAAAAGAGAAATTTGGGTGCAGCGTGGCAACGGACGGAAACTGGCTCGCAGTTGGCGCGACCGACACGCTTGTGGGACGGTTTCGCGCCACGGGTGCGGTTCACATTTTTGAGCGTGTCGGCGATCAATGGTTTTTTCGTCAAACTTTGTTCAATCCACATCCCGCATCATTTCAGGCCTTTGGAAATTCCATCGCGCTGCGCCAAGACCATCTCGTTGTTGGTTCCTGGGGCAGCGACACATTTGCGGGCCGAGCATTTGTGTACACACGTAATGCGAGTGGCCGCTGGGGGCTGATTCAAACTTTAGAAGCCAGTGATCCGCAAGAAGGAAAACCAGCGCTCTTTGGTTGGAGTGTTTCGTTGGACATGCCCGCAACTGGGTCGGGTGTGATTGCGGTTGGTCGCGTGAATGATTCCGACACAAGCACTGGTGCGGTGTATGTATTTGAGGGCCGCGATGATTCATGGAACGAAGTTGCCAAACTCACCGCGAAAGACGCCACAAAGTCGGATCAACTTGGCACAAATGTTTCTGTGCGCAATGGAACCATTATCGTGGGTGTTCCGCGGCGACGAGTTGCATATATTTTTTCACGGTCGCTGATGAATTCCAAACCAGTGTGGAGCCAAGCAGCCAAACTCGCTCCTATTTCGCAGGCTATTGGCGACAATTTTGGCTACAGCGTGGCCAGCGGTGGAAATTTTGTCGCCGTCGGTGCCCCAAGCAGAGTTGGTGATGATGGAGAAACGCGCGCTGGAGCGGTGACAATTTTTTATGCCGAAGGAAATATTTGGCGTGAAGGATCCACAGTTCTTCAACTCACAGAGCGCATACAAAACGCGAGCGACTCATTTGGTTATGCCGTTGCCGTTGCGCCGCTTCCAAATTCCAGTCAATGCGTTTTGGTCGCATCCGCGCCTTCACGTGATTCGCCGTTAAGCAACTCAGGCGCAGCGTTTGCCTTTCGAGGCGCGGGAAATTCATGGACAATTGATGACTCCGATCTATGGACCACAACGGGATTGGTGAATCAAAATATTGGAAAATCTGTGGGCATTTCCGCCGATGGCTCTGTTGTTGCTTTGGCAACGGATGGTCCAACAAATTCTCCTGGCGGAGCGTTTCCATTTGTGTTTAATCAATCTGGATCAACAGGCACAGGAACCGTCGGTGGTGGTTCCTCGAGCGATGGCTCTTCTGGCGGAGGATCTTCAGGCGGAGGAACTTCGGGTGGAAGTTCTTCAGGTGGCGGATCTTCAGGAGGAAGTACTTCGGGTGGAACTTCCTCCGATAGCGGTTCCTCGGGCGGTGGACCCGGCGATAATTTAGGTGCCGAGTTTGGCTCGGGAGGAAAAATCCGATCTATAAATTCACTTCCCCCGCTTTACAACAACCTTGGTCAGGTGAGCGATACGGTATTCGCGGAAAACTCGATCAGCCAAGCCATGTATGGATTGCAAATCAGTTACAGCGACAATCTTGAGTCAACCATTCGAGCAAGCACAAAGTTGCTTTGCACTTATCCCGACAATTTACGGCTGGTAGAGGTTGCCGACTGCGATGGAGACGGTGGCAGCGATTTGCTGTGGCAAGACCGCGTCACGAACGAAGTGATTCTTTGGACTCGTGATGGCGCGAAGATTCTTTCTAAGAAAGTTTTGATTACCCCCGGCCCTGGCGTGAAAGCTGTGGCGGCTTACGACATTCAAGGCAAGGGCGGCGCAGCCAATATTATTTTGCTCAACGCGGCAACTTCTACCCTCAATGTTCTGACCATATATGACGGCGCAGTTGTCAGCACGGACACTCTGACTATGCCAAGTGGCGGATGGCGTCCAGTTCCATTTGCGTTTATTCCCAATTCGGTCCTGATCCGCAAACCAAGCACGGGTGAACTACTGCGCATCACCTTGCCAGATACCGGAGTCGCGTCGCGCACTATTTCAGTGGATTCTCCTCCAGCGAATTATGAAATCCAAGCCATTGGAGATATCGACTCGGATGGCCAGAACGATATTGTGGCGCGTAGCGAAGGCGATGATCAAGTGCGATTTTATATGATGGATGGAAACAAAATCTCGCAAGTTTGCACTGGTCTCACCACGGCGCATTGGAATGTTGTGGGTATGCAAGACTGGGATGGAAACGGCGTGAATGATTTGTTGGTGAGTGAGAATGGCGGCGATCGAAGAATTATTGTTCTGTATATGGAAGTCAAATCCTATGCAAATGGATCCGTCTCAATTCCGCAAATCAAAGGCAACCAAGTACTGGGCCGTCTTGGAATGGGTACGGTCGTGGGCTTAGGCCCTCGCTGAAACTGCCCTGATCGCTCCCTGAAGATTCATAAGCAGAAACGAATTGCCTAGAAATTGAGCCAAATTCCGCGCTGAAACACCCGCGGCGGTGGCTTTGGAGTGAAGCCAATTTTTATATTCATCCGTCGCGGCCAGCAACGCCTGTTGATACGCACTGCTTTCACGCGCGCCACTGGCAATGATTGCGGTGGCTTGTTTTTTGAGAAGAATAGATTCTTCGTCAAGCCGCGCTTGAACACGATCAATGAAATGCAGGGCGGCGGCGGTATTGCTGGACTGAAGTCCTCCATGCGTAAGCCACAAATGCGTTGGCGACGCGTCGCGCAAGCGCTGCAAACTTTGCTTCCACGCAATCGGATCAAACTCGGGCGGCGGCGTTGGAATGGAAATGAAATCACTATCGGGCACGGCAATACCCAGCGCATCGCCCACAAAAATGTGGCGTTGATCGGCGTGCTTCAAAAGCAACGCATGATGATGGCGCGCATGACCAGGAGTTTCAATGGAGTGAAATTCAAGGCCCGCCGCGGAAATGATTTGCCCGTCGCAAACAGCAAGAGCCTGCGATTGTGGAGTTGGCCAAAGATCGCCGTAGAAGCGCTCATACATTTCACCATGCACGCGGCGGCTACTTGCGATCAACTTTGTTGGATCAATTAAATGCGGCACCCCAAATGAATGAACCCACACGCGCGAATCCCCCGCCGCAAAATGTCCAGCCGCGCCCGCGTGATCCAAATGAATATGAGTGAGCAACAAGTCCATAATTTGCGTTGGGTGAACGCCGCGTTGCTCAAGTTGAATGACGAGTTCGGGCCAAGTGGTCGCCGTGCCTGATTCAACAAGCGCAAATCCCGCCGGCCCTTCAATAAGGAATGCATTTGCGGCGCCTTGCAGATTTAAATATCCAACATCAATGGCTTGAATTTGGAATGTCATTGTGTGGCGATGGGAATTGAATTCATGTCAACAAGTAATGCCGCGCGAGTTGCGCAAATTGCGTGGTTTGCTCAGCGGCCCAAGCGCGATCGTGCCCAAGTTCTTCGGCCAACAATTGGGCCACTGCGGCGGAACATTCCAGCGCGGCCTTGGCATCAAGCAACAACGAACGCGTGCGACGCGAAAGAACATCTTCAAGCGTGCGCGCTTGCTCTATGCGCGCTGCCCACGCCACAACCACCATGCTGTACGGAAGCCGTGCGTGCAACGGCGAGGCAAGATTTGGTTGCGTCTTCATCAGCGACGCAAGCGAGTCGGCGTCACTGCCGTAGCAGCGCAACCACTCTGGGTGTTGCGCAAACGCGTTGGGATTTTGTGAGGCGCCATGCACAAGTAATTTTTCGGTTTGACATGGCGCTGCGGCAAGCCCACCCGCTTTTATTGCGGCGTTGACTGTATCCTCCGCCATCTTGCGATAGGTGGTCCACTTGCCACCCATCACGCTGATCATTCCGCTGGCGCTGGTTTGCACAACATGTTCGCGGCTTACTTTTTTGCTGGCTCCACCATCGGTTCCACCGGCGTGCACCAATGGTCGCTGACCCGCGAACACGCTCAACACCTCGGCGCGAGTTGGCTCGCGCTGCAAATAGCGCGAGGCGTTGCGCAGAATAAAACCAATTTCCTCATCCAATGGTTTTGGCTCAATTTCAGCCACTTTCATGGGGGTATCCGTGGTTCCCACAATCACGCGGTCGTGCCATGGAATCACAAACAACACGCGTCCGTCATCGGTGTGAGGCACCATGATGGCCGTGTCGCCGGCGAGAAATGATTTTGGCAACACCAAATGCACTCCTTGCGCCGGCTCAATCATGGCCGTGGCTTTGGGGTCATCCATGCGGCGAATACTGTCGGCAAAAATACCTGTGGCGTTCACCACTACTTTTGCGCGGATGTAAATGTCTTGCTGTGTTTCTGCACAACGACACATGGCGCCACTGGTGCGGGCGCCGTCGTGCACGATTTGCGTGACCGAAACGCGGTTGGCCGCAACGGCTCCAAACTGTTGCGCGGTTTGCAGCAGGTTCACCGCCAGGCGCGCGTCATCAAATTGACCGTCGTAATATTCGATGCCGCCTTGCAAATCTTCGCGCTGCACGTTTGGAATTTTCTCGATGGTTTGCGCCGCGGAAAGCGCCCTGCTTGCTTTTAAATTTAATTTGCCAGCCAGCGCGTCGTACAACTTCAAGCCAGTTCCGTAGAACGGACCCTCCCACCATGTGTAGCGTGGAACAATAAAGGCCAATGGATGCACCAAGTGCGACGCGTTTTGATGCAGCAACCCACGCTCGCGCAGAGCTTCCATAACCAAGGCAATATCCAATTGCTCCAAGTAGCGCACGCCGCCATGCACCAACTTTGTGCTGCGGCTACTTGTGCCTTTGGCCCAGTCATGCGCCTCAACCAGCGCGGTTTTGTAGCCGCGATTGGCCGCGTCAACCGCCGTGCCCAAACCCGTGGCGCCGCCTCCAATCACAAGCACATCAAAGTCTTCCGTGCCAAGTTTGCGCAATGTGTCCACGCGTTGCAATTGAATGTCCGCCGCGCTCATGAAGTAGCTCCTTTGGATTCGTCTTGCGCCCACTCGCCGGCGCGGGAAAGCGCGCGCTTCCAATTGGCGCGCTGCGAGAGTCGTTGATCATCTGAAATTTTTGGCTTGAACACGCGGTCCACGGTTCTATTTTTGGAAAGTTCGGAAATGTTTTTCCACATGCCACTTGCAATGCCGGCCATAAACGCCGCGCCTTGCGCGGTAGTTTCCGTCACCTTGGGCCGCTCAACGGCGGCGTTTAAAAGATTCGCTTGCGTTTGCATAAGCAAATCACTGGCGCTGGCACCGCCGTCCACGCGCAAAATTCCCACGGGTGCGCCCGCGTCGCTCGTCATGGCTTCAAGAACATCCGCAACTTGATGCGCGATGCCTTCCAACGTTGCGCGCGCAATGTGCGCCGCAGTGCTGCCACGCGTGAGTCCAAGTATGCAGCCACGAGCGCGCGGATCCCATGTTGGCGCACCCAAACCAGCGAAGGCCGGCACCACAAACACGCCGCCAGAATCGGGAACAGATTCCGCGAGTTGATTCACGTCGGAGCTTTTTTGAATAATGCCAAGACCATCGCGCAGCCACTGCACCGCGCTACCGCCAACAAACACGCTGCCTTCAAGCGCGTAATGCGCTGGCTGATTTCCCATGCGCCACGCCACTGTGGTCAACAATCTGTTCTTGCTCATCGCAGGCTGCGTGCCGGTTTGCATAAGCATAAAACACCCAGTTCCATAGGTGTTTTTCGCCATTCCTTTGTCCAGGCACAACTGACCAAAGAGCGCGGCTTGTTGATCACCAATCATGGAGCGAATTGGAATTTCGCTGCCAAAAAGTTCCGGATCACTTACGCCAAAGTCGCTGTCATTGGAAACAACCGTTGCAAGAATTTCCGCGGGCACATTGAAAATGGAAAGCATCTCTTGGCTCCACTCCAATGTTTTGAGATCAAGCAAACTTGTTCGACTGGCGTTGGTGACATCCGTCTTGTGCGCTCGGCCGCCAGTGAGTTTCCAAAGCAACCAAGTGTCAATCGTGCCTGCGGCCAATTCGCCTTTGGCCGCGCGCGCACGCGCGTTGGGAACGCGATCCAAAATCCACGCCATTTTGGAAGCGCTGAAATATGGATCAAGCAAAAGTCCGGTGACTTCACGCACACGCTCCTCTACCCCTGTCGCGCGAAGTTTGTCCATGACCGATGCCGTGCGTCGATCTTGCCAAACAATCGCCGGCGCAATGGGCCGCCCCGTGGCGCGCTCCCAAATCACCGTTGTTTCACGCTGATTTGTTATGCCAATGGCGGCAATATCACGCGGACCAAGCTTGGCGCGCTTCATGCACTCACGCGCAGTTTCTAGTTGCGTGTTCCAAATCTCTTGCGCGCTGTGCTCCACCCAACCTGTGTTTGGAAATGATTGGTGGAATTCCTGCTGAGCCACGGATCGCAATGCGCCATTGTCGTCAAAAACAATCGACCGCGAACTAGTGGTTCCTTGGTCAAATGCAAGAATGTGCGATTTGTGCATGAAATGCTTTTAGATCGTTCAGTTGGCAAGTATCAATTGCAACTGCCCATGCCCATCACTCGTCGCCATGCGCTGATTTGTCCAAGATGCATTTGCATATGGCTGCCGCACATGAACATGACTGCGGAGCCCATTGTTGGAAACATTTCGCTCATGCGTCCACCCATTGGATTGGCTTGCAAGAAAGTCTCATCTGAAACACTTGGCAGCGTGGCGGCCACAAGCTTGTAGCGCTCCAGGAAATTTTTTAACACAATATCCTTGTTTGGATATTGGCCAGTTTGCTCCAAGCACGGAGCGCCATTCTTAAAAAATTCATCTTGCTTGGGATCGATCGGGTTCGCCAAATCTTTGCGGCCAATCATTTCAAGAATGCGCTCGGCGTACAAACCCAAGTGCGCAATGTAGAACAGCGGATGATTCACATCCTTCATTGGACAGTGGCCAAACTTGTCGGCTGGAATATCCTTGCAGAGTTTTTCCGCATAGCTGATGCCGTATAGAAGGCCCGGGGCGATCATCGATCCAATTCCTACGCTTGTGGTGGTTGCTGTTGTCATGGATGAATCCTATACCGATTCCCCTGCTCCAACAAAGTGAATTTGAAATTTTCTCAACTGCCAATGAAGCGATCATAAATGGAGCGCGCAATGGTTTCGTCGCTGCAACGGCCAACAATGGCGCGGCCATCGGCAAAAATAGTTAATTCAACAGGTTCGCCGCCAAGGCCTGGAACATTGCGCAGTTGTCCATGCAAAGATCCGCCACGCATTGCGAATTGTCCATGGTCGAGCAATTGTTTTTGCAGCGCGGGTAAATCCATGTCCACTGTCGAGCCGTCTACTTTGGTCCGACGCATGGGCAGAACCTGTACCGCCCCCCGCCCGCACAAGTGCGCCACGCGCGACGCTTCATTCACTAGCTCAAGAAATGAAAATTCTTTTTTGCCGCAACATGCGCAACGCTCATCAACTGAGACCGCGATCGTTGCGTGCCGATGCGCGGCCAAATCCACGCTCCATAATTTTCGTTCAAGCAAATCAGCGCGTCCTGCAAGCAAGAGCAACGCCTGGCTTGCGGCGAACGCGCCGACCATTCCAACCACTGGCCCCATCACTCCCGCAAGATCACACGTTGGCAACACGCCTTGCGCTGGCATTTCTGGAAACACGCAACGCAAACACGCGCCGCGCGCCGCAAAGTGGGTGGCTTTCAATTCGCCAGTATCGACAACGTCTTTGGCAATGCGCGCGTGAATGAAATTTGAAACGCCCGCTTTGGAAATTTGCGCGTCCACCGATTTTGCAACGCCCGCCATGGAAATACGCTCGTCAACATCAACAGCAACATCGCGCGGCAACACAACCATGCATCGACCTTCCATGGCAACGGCCGCCGCGTACACATAAGGAATTCCATCGCGAACGGACAAATCATTCAATACAAAGCGCGTCTCGATGTTGTCCAATCCATCCACAATCACATTCACGCCACGCGCTAAATCAGCCGCATTTTCCGCGTTCACATGCTCAACGCAGGCGTGCACGCGAATAGTGGAATCAATCTCCTTCACGCGCCGCGCCGCCGCCTCCGCTTTGGGTGAACCCGCTTGCGCGTCGCGCTCACTGAAAAGTTGCTGACGCTGCAAGTTGGACCACTCCACCACATCGCGGTCCACCAACGTCAACTGCCCAACACCCGCGCGCGCCAACCACTCAATCGATGCGCAACCAAGCGCACCGCAACCAACCACCAACACATGCGCGCCGCGAATTCGCGATTGACCTTCTTCACCACACCAAGGCAAAGTGATTTGTCGCAAATGGCGTTGACGTTGTGGCATATTCAGAGTGTCCCACGCCTTGGCGAAAAAAGAAATACCATAAAAAAAGCGGCGACCCCGAAGGATCGCCGCCATGAATTCACATTGAAAAATAAATTACCAAGCCCAATTACCAAGCAAAGTGAGCGAATGCCTTGTTGGCGTCCGCCATACGATGCGTGTTCTCACGTGTCGCAACGGCCTTGCCTTCATTCTTGCATGCGCTGAACAATTCATTGGCCAACTTGATGTGCATTGGTCGGCCCTTTTCAGCGCGGGCTGCTTCAATAATCCAGCGGAAAGTTAAACTTTGCGCGCGTCGACGATTGAGTTGCATTGGCACTTGATAATTGGCGCCACCGACGCGCTTTGAACGCACTTCGACAACTGGCTTCACATTTTCAATTGCCTTTTGAAACACTTCAATCGCCGTTCGAGGCAACGTGTCCAACTTTTCCTTTTCAAGACGCGCTTGAATGGTGTCGAAGGCTTGATACACAACCTTTTGGGCCGTGGCTTTCTTGCCGTCATACATGATGCAATTGACAAACTTGGCGACCAATTTGTCTTGGTAACGAGGATCTGGCTGCAGTTGCGCTTCGCTATTCGTAATACGTCCGCCCATTGGGGGATCTCCTGTGGCTCGGCATCCCGAAATGGGACGTCAGTTCACCAAGGCATGGGCAACGCGCCCGTAGAGTAGCTCCTTGATTACTTGCCGAAAATTTGCCGAAAAATAATTCAAACCCAAACTACAAATACAAACTTCAAACCCAAACTTCAAACCCAAACTTCAAACATAAACTTGAAATTCATTCGCGCCACAAGCGCGCGAACAAATTTCTAATTTCTAATTACTTCTTCTTGGTCGAAGCGGCCTTCTTCTTCACGCCGTACAACGAACGACCCTTCTTGCGACCATCAACAC
>Ga0214919_10004757_pt1 | contig 19617 bp, 18 predicted proteins | sample LL1503_MetaG_FD_177994 | JGI IMG/M metagenome (GOLD analysis project Ga0214919, IMG submission 177994) | Freshwater microbial communities from Lake Lanier, Atlanta, Georgia, United States - LL-1503 | ecosystem: Environmental > Aquatic > Freshwater > Lake | place: USA: Georgia | collected...
TGGCTGCCTCCAGTGCGATATCAAATTTCTTAAGTTCGTAGGAAACATAAGCGAGGAAGAGATAAACTGAGTGGGGTTTTGATAGGCCACCTTTGGTCACAGCTGCCTGTAGATGGGGCAGGGCTTCCGTTGGCTTCTCTAGTGTATGATACGCTTGAGCTATCATAAATTCAAGTTGACCAGATTTAGGGAAGGCTTTGGTGGCGCTCTTCAACGCTTCAATTGCTTTTAAAGGCCGTTCCAACTGATTGTAAGCTAGGGCCAAGAGCTCCCAGTTTTTTATCTCATTTTCGATATGACCAACGCGCAGGCCAGTTTCTAATAACTCAGCCGCTTTGCCAAATTGGCCGATGTTAAAATAAATCCCGATGAGATTGAAATAATCCTTCGGAGCCACCAGGAGACCATGCGTTTGCGCGCGCTCTAAGGCCAGTATGGCTCGAAGGTCTTGTCCCGCGCCGAGGTAGAGGGCGGCTAGCTGCTGCCAATAATTAGCTGAATCGGGCTTCTGTTTTACCATTAGCTCAAGAATTTCCACCGCCTCTTCATTGCGGCTGAGTTGCTGAAGGCAGACCAGCTTGAGCACGTAGAGAATATCCTTAGGACGTGTGCTCAGGTGTAACCCGATCTCAACTTGATCTAAGCAGCGTTGCATCATAGGCAGATCAGGGTGATCAGCGACCTGGATGGCGCGGTTATAAAGAAGCTGGGCGTAGATGAGTTGCGCTTCAGCGGTCGATTTAGGATTGAGCTTAAGCCAGCGTGCCATGGTCCTATCTGCTTTCTCATAAAGTCCAGCAGCAACGACTGAATTTTTTGTATTAACTGCTTCCTGTAGGCAGAGTTGAGCTAGAAAAAATAGGAAATCCCGTGTGGCGCGTTCCTCGTAATATGTGGGCGTTTTAGAGTCAGATAGCGCCAGGCCCCGTTCAAGCGGCTCGATAACTTTGCTGAAGTCACCTTTCTGCAATAAAGTCTGTACTTTAATCTGCAGAAGCAGCGCCGTATCATAGCTTTCAGATGGAACTTTTGTCAGCTGAGTATCGAGCAGAGCAAGAGCGACTTCATACTGTTTAGCATCCACTGCCGTCTTATATTTTGGCAGGAATTCGCTGGTAGCATCTGAGGCCGCATAATCCCTAATTGAAGAGGCGGGTTGCTGAGAGTAGGCAGGTGCTAGCAGCAGCAGGGAAGCCCCCAGCAAGGTAAGGACAGAGCGGGAAGATAATGAGGTGAATTTAAACATGGCAGGCAGGCGATGTTATTTAGAATCCTCGAGATTGAACTCGATGAGCTGCGAAACGCGTACTTTAACCGCTTTGCCACCTTTGCGGCCGGCCTTAAATTTCCATTTCTGCACAGCTTGCACTGCAGGCACTTCGAATTCGCGATGTGAGGAACGGACAATACGTGTATCGATGACGTCACCATTCTCGTTAATAATAAATTCAACCACCACATCCCCGCTAATGCCAGCGCGGCTCATCTCATATGGGTAGGCGGGTTGCGGTTGGACTCGAGGGGTTGGACGCTGGTCTAGATTATTGATATCAAATAGATTGGCTATGCCTTTGCCGAAATTCGCGCCCGGCTTCATCACCGGAATACTGATCGCGCCTGAGGCGATCATGCCCGGCGGCGGTGGCGGGGCCAAAGGTTGCGTGAATGCCTCAATCGGCACAATCGTCGGCAAATCGATCAAGCTTGGCGGGGCCAGCTGATTTTCAACGGGCTCCTCGTTGAGATCCTCAACTTTATCTGGTTTTTCTTCATCCAGGGGCGGCATCTCAAATTGAACTACCTCTTCTTTCGGGGGGGCTATTCTTTTCGGTGGTGGGGCTTTTTGCCCTAAAAATAAAACGGTGGAGTGTAGCGCCACGGATACCACAACACCTACGATAAGGTCTTTGTTCATTGGGTGGCTTATTTGCCCGTTGGGCGAGTGCGTGTTTCGACGGAGAATTTCAAAATACCTGCCTTCCGGACTTCGTCGAGAACAGTCACGGTTAGACCAAAACGAGCTCGTTCGTCACCCGCTATCAAAATGCGCGGATCATCACTTTGGCTCTTATAGTAAGCTATCCGAGAGGGCACTTCGTTTAGATCAATAAGCTCACGGTTCCAAAAGATAGCTCCGTCGCCTGAAACTTGAATTGTAACACTTTCATCCTTCAATGGCTTGTCTCTAGGTGGGGCAGCGACCGGAAGGTCAACCGGCACCGATTGGATGCGGTTGAGGGAGAGCGTAAACAGAACGAAGGTCGCGAGCAGGAAGAAGATAACGTCAATGAGGGGGATAATCTCAATACGCGCCTTTTTGCGGACCAGTATTTTAACTTTATTTCCTTCCATGATGAGCGTTTAACAAAATTTAGCGGGTGCGGCGCTGGGAATAATTATTGGTGCGCCTTAGCGACTACGAGTCTCGACGAAGACTTTCAGGAAGCCAGCTTTGCGTGCCTCGTCGAAAACGTAGACGGCTTGAGCAAAAAAAGCCCGCTCGTCACCATTGATGAGGATACGGCCATCCGGTTCTTGGAGGTGGTATTGCTGTAGGCGCAATAAGAACTCATCTAAGGTAACTAGGTCCATGTTCCAAGCAAGGGTCCCTTCTTCGGTAATACTGACTGTTACCGTCCCAGAGGGATCGCGTGGCACGGCCGTTTCTGAAACGGGGAGATGCACCTTAATCCCATTGGATTTATTAAGAGATAGGGTAAACAATACAAAGGTTGCGAGCAGGAAGAAGATAACGTCAATGAGAGGAATAATCTCAATACGCGCTCTTTTCGCTCCACCAGATCCGCCGCCGTGCATACAGTTATAGATTAGGGATTATTGTACTTTGGAGTACTGCCTGATCAGCGTGCTGCTGTGCTGCTGGATTTATTGATAATGATCTCAAGCGAATTGGAGGCATCCTCGATTTCGTGGCGGACTTCATCTAAACGGGCATTGAGATAATTAAAGGGGAGCAGTCCCGTAATAGCGATCGCAAGACCACACATTGTGGCGATAAGCGCTTCAGCAACACCGCCGGTGATAGCCCCAGTGGATGCGCCGATATCACCTGAGCCGCTATTGAGCGCAGCGAAAGTGCCCATCATGCCCGTTACAGTTCCAAGCAGACCTAGCAAAGGAGCCGCCGTGATGCAGGTATCCAAGGTTGGCAGTCCAAGGCTAAAACGTTGCATTTCCTGGTTCGCGGCTCGGGTAAATGAATTCCCAAGAGAGTGTGACTTGTGGCTGATTGCATACACAAGAATACGGGCAACATAATCTTCACTTTTCTTGCCCAATTCGAGGGCGCCATTGACGTCGTTGGCCTCGACTTTTTCGAGCATTTTCTCAACCACTTCCGGCTGGCGACGACCATTTTCGCGGAAGATGAAAATCACGCGCTCGATCGCAACCGTGATGAGAATAAATGAAGTGATCAGGATCGGCCACATGATGGGCCCGCCGTGCTTGAAGAGCTCCATGGCGGTCATCGGACTGCCATCGGAGTTAGTGAGAAGAATCGCTAGGGGCATATTTGCAATGATCATGGTGCGTATATGATGATTAAGTTGATCGAGGGTGAGATTTTTAAGGGGAAATTATTTTGAGAGCAAAATTAATTATAGGGGCAGTGTGTCGAGCAGGGGTAGGGGCTGTAGCAAAGGATGCTGTAAGCATTAATTGCCTGAAATTGCCGATGATTTGATATCTGTGTCAATGCGCTTTGTTAATTAAGACATCTATTTCATAATTTAAATTGGCTGCCCGACTAGGAGTCGAACCTAGACAAAGCGAGTCAGAGTCGCTTGTGCTACCATTACACAATCGGGCAGTGGATATTGATTATTGCTGGGATGGCGCCCGTGCTGGCGGGAATATTGACACCGTTGACAGAAAAATGGAGCCGGCGATGGGATTCGAACCCGCAACCGCCTGTTTACAAAACAGGTGCTCTACCGTTGAGCTACACCGGCCCAGTAATTTGAGTGCAAAAGCAAATGAATTGGGAAAAAACGCAAGTTTGGTGGCTCCCCCGGGACTCGAACCCGGAACCAATTGATTAAGAGTCAACTGCTCTACCATTGAGCTAGGAAGCCGTCAAAACAGGAGGGGCAAACGTTATTAACGCTGGGGGCTTGTCAACCCCTTTCCCGTGTTTCGCAGGGCGGGTTTCGATCTATAAAATTAAAACAGTAAAATAGGTCGGTCAATTAGCTGCCGTAGCCACATCTTCTGGGGCTCAATAACGAGCGGCTGTTTGCTGCGTTTAGTTTATTTTGATAAAATCAAAGTGCTCAGGCCCAACATCGGCCCAACCGGAGCTTCCTCTTTTATCGACTGCTGAAGCCGCGGCGCCTTCTTGAATAACAATGCATACAGCAGGGGTTTGTTGTTAATCTAAACAAGATGCACCAAGGGAAAGGCCTTAGTCTCATCTGAATCTGGCTAAAGCAGGCTTAGGCCGGGTTAGGCGATTTTCGCCTAGTGCTGTCATTTATCGGACAAAACACTTGCCAAGCGCACGGGCGTCCTCTGTTTTGCTCCGCTCTCCTCATGCAAAAGACAAAAAAGTCCGTCGCCAAGCGCTTCAAAATATCCGGTACGGGTAAGCTGATCCGCCGCACGCCTGGTTTCCGTCACTTGCTGGCCGCGAAAAGCACGAAGTCCAAACGACGTGCCTCTCGCGACAAGCTAGTGGCTCCGGGCCATGCTGCGCCGCTCCTCCGCTGCCTGCCTACCGGTCTCCGGTAAGCTGTCGCGCTCTACTCCAACTCCGCCAGGCGGGTGAATCCTAACGAGACGACCCACCGGCACTAAAACCAAATATAAAACATGCCTCGTACAACTAATGCTCCCGCGTCGCGTAAGCGTCGCAAAAAAGTCCTGAAATACGCCAAAGGCTATTTCGGTAATAAATCTAAGCTGTTTCGCTACGCCAAGGAGGCGGTGCAGCACGCTTGGCAATACGCTTACATCGATCGCAAGAAAAAGAAGGCTAACATGCGTGGCCTTTGGATCGTGCGTCTCAATGCTGCCTGCCGCGAGGCGGGTATGAGCTACAGCCGCTTTATTGAAGGCCTCAAGGCCGCTAATATTCAGCTCGATCGTCGTCAGCTTTCGGAAATCGCGATCGCCGACGCCGTTGCTTTTAGCGGCTTGATCAAACAAGCGCAGGCCGCTTTGAAGACCAAGGCCAGCGCCGCTAAGGTCTAAGCTGACTCCGCCCAACGCGAGCCGCTGTAGGCTCGCCTTCATGGCCCTCCGGCCATTCTTTTGAAGGACGGGTCTCGCTCGCGAGCCCCGTCCTTTTTATTTAAACGCCAAGACTGACCAACCAACTGTGCTGCGCCCCAAGGACATGGTTTATTTTCCGACTTTGCGTTTTGCTTCATTCTCCGCTTAGAATTACTTCCTAATGCAAGCTACTCTCTCCGCTCTCCTCGCCAAGGCCTCTGCTGAGTTCGTTGGTTTGCAGTCGCGCGCTGATTTTGAGGCAGCCAAAGCGCGTTACGTTGGGCCCAATGGAGAATTAACCGCTCTGATGAAACAGATGGGTGCGGTGCCGAAAGAGCAACGGCCTGCGCTGGGCAAGCTCATCAATGAAGCCAAGGGTCAGCTGCAGGGGCAGCTCGATGCCGCCCTTGCTCGCATTAGTTCGGCGGAGATCGCAGCTCAACTGGGGCCGGCGATCGATCCTACTTTGCCTTCGCCAGACGCAGGCCCCGGCACAAGTCATCCGCTTACTCTGGTAAGAGAGGAAATGTGCCGCATTTTGCGTAAGGCGGGCTTTGCCGTGGTCGAGGGGCCGGAGGTTGAGACTGAATATTATTGTTTCGACGCGTTGAGTACGCCGGCTGATCACCCCGCCCGCGATGCGCAGGATACTTTTTATTTCCCCGCGCAAGCGCGGTTTGGCAATATCAGCAAAAAGGTCGCAGAGGAAAAATATCTGCTGCGAACGCATACTTCTTCGGTGCAAATTCGCACCATGCTTAAAGGTAAGCCTCCCCTGCGCGTGGTGTCACCAGGGCGCGTCTATCGTCGAGATACTTCTGATGCCACCCACAGTGCGAATTTTCATCAAATCGAATGTCTCTATGTTGATAAAAATGTGACGGTGCGCGATCTCAAGGCACTGCTCGATTATATTTTTGCCTCACTGCTGGGTAAAAACACCAAGACCCGTTTTCGTCCACATTACTTCGGTTACACTGAGCCCAGTTTCGAGGTCGACCTTTCTGCTCAACATTTACCCAAGGTTAACAAGGAGTGGATTGAGATCGGTGGTTGCGGCATGGTTGATCCGGCCGTGTTTGAGGGAGTGGGGTATGACTCTACGGTCTGGACAGGCTATGCCTTCGGCATGGGCCTCGAACGGCTCGCAATGTTGATGTACGGCATCGATGACATTCGTTATTTCTATCAAAATGACCTGCGGTTTTTGAAGCAATTCACCTGAACCCTTCGACTGCAAAATGCAGACCTGATCTGAGTAAATTTTTTATTTCTGGCCGCCCTTATCTGTTCCCCTTGCTTAATTTTATCGCATGAAAATCAGCCGCAATTGGCTAAAGCAATACGTCGCCCTCGACGCTTCGGTCGATGAACTTAAACGCGCCATCACCTTGCTGGGCTTTGAGGTGGAAGGGGTGATTAACACCGGGCTGCCGCCGCTGGCTCAGGTCGTAGTTGGGGAAATTAAGACGCGGGAGAAGCATCCCAATGCCGATAAGCTTTCGATTTGCACCGTTGACGTGGGCCTGGCTCAGGGCGGCGTGCGCACCATCGTTTGTGGCGCGCCTAATTGTGATGTCGGTAATCGCGTGCCGGTGGCCTTGCCGGGGGCGATCCTGCCCGGTAATTTTAAAATCAAGGAATCGAAGATTCGTGGACAAGCCTCCGCGGGCATGTTGTGTGCTGCTGATGAGTTGGGTCTCACCGGCTCGGCTAGCGGGCTATTGATCTTGGCGGCGGATGCGCCGATCGGGGTCGCGGTTAATGAAATTATGCCAGAGGGTGACACGGTCTTTGATCTCGAAGTCACCCCCAACCGGCCGGATGCACTCAGTCACATCGGAATGGCGCGTGAATTGGCGGCTTGGTTTCGTCGCCCCGTCGAATTTCCCGCGACCACATTTCGCGGCATCACCAACGAAGTCTTACGGCCTGATATTCTGGCGAGCGTGCGTGTTGAGGTCCCCGAGGATTGTCCGCTCTATTTCGGTCTCAGCCTCACGGGGGTAAAAGTCGGTCCGAGCCCAGCTTGGCTGCAGGAACGCTTACAGGCGGTTGGTTTGCGCCCCATTAACAATCTGGTGGACGTGGGTAACTACGTCATGCTCGAACTCGGTCAGCCTTTACATATTTTTGATGCCAAAAAAATTAAGGGCCAACAGCTCATTGTGCGGCGAGCGGTTGAGGGCGAGAAATTGCTGACGCTTGATGGCAAGGAGCGAATCCTTAGTGCGCGTATGGTGGTGATTGCGGATGCCGCCCAGCCACTGGTGATCGCGGGCATTATGGGTGGGGCTAATGCAGAAGTGGAGGCGCAAACGACTGACATTGTAATTGAGGCGGCCTGTTTTCGGCCGCAATCGATTCGCGGAACCGCTAAACGCCTCGGTCTGGCTTCCGATTCGTCTTACCGTTTCGAGCGTGGGGTTGATCCGCATGGCACGGTGGCCGCGGCCTATCGGGCCGTTGATTTAATTCAAGCGACCGCCGGTGGTACCGTGGTGGGCCCCGCGTGCCTGGTGGGCGGTGATCAGACTTGGACACGCGAAATTATCGTCAGCCCTGATTACATCCGCGAGCGCTTGGGTTTTTACATAAGCGACGAGGAAATGCGCGGTGCTCTTGAGGCGCTCAATTTAATCATTGTTGCCGCGGTTGCGCGCCCTCCGGCGGTAGACTGGACGGTCAAAATTCCTAGTTATCGTACTGATCTCGATCGGCCGATTGATCTCGTCGAGGAAGTTTTACGAATTTACGGCACTGATCGCGTGCCCCCAGCTTTGGCGGTGGGCCCAGCGCTGGCCGATGGTGATGATGATCCTATCGCAATTTTTAATCGCCAGGTTACGGCTTATTTGGTCGGGCAACGTTTCCATGAGGTGGTTAACTACACGTTGCGCTCGCGGCAGGAGTTGGCGACGTGGGTTTCCGATACCGCGGCCGCGGAGTTGGCCTTAGCTAACCCTTTTGTGGACGACCAATCGCACCTTCGCCCTACGTTGGTGTTGGGGCTGTTGGCTGCGCTGAAATTAAATCAATCGCGCGGGGTGCCCGCCACGCAGCTTTTTGAGACGGGGCGCGTCTTCATGGAGCTTAATGGCACGGTGCAGGAATATTTAGGGGCGGCGTTTCTGTTGTGCCATAATCCCAAAGAGCGTTCTTGGTTGGCTCGATCAGCGCCTGATTTTTACACGGTAAAACAGCACCTGATGATTCTCGCTCAGCAAGCGGGGATCGATTGGGCGAGCACTGAGCTTAGGCCGATCAGTGGCGCTGGCTGGGGCTGGCAGGCAGGCCACGCAGCGGTGGCGGGAGAATCTTCAATCGGCTGGTCGGTCTGCGGAGGATTGTTGGATCTTCCCATGGTTCGTGCGGCGGGGGTTGAGGGTACGGTGTGGGCTGGGATGCTCGCTATTTTGCCGGAAAAATTAACGAGCTCGGCTGGCCATCGTCGCTATCAGTCTTTTGGTTTATTCCCGACTGTGCTGCGGGACCTTGCGCTGGTCGTTGCGGCGGCGCGCTCGGCCGAAGAAGTCCGGCGCGCTCTGCTTGGCATTGCCCAGGCCTCCACGGGATCAGCGTTTGCCATCGAGGCGGTCGAGATTTTTGATGTGTATCAAGGGCAGGGTTTACCCGAGGGGAAGAAAAGTTTGGGTTTCTCCCTATCGTTTCGTTCGCAGGAGCGCACCTTAACCGATGATGAGGTTAATGCAGTCTTCACTAAAATTCAGCAGCAGATCGTCGCGGACGGATCAATTACCGTGCGGGCCTGACGCGAGCTCGCTGCGCTGGATTTCAGGCGATCAATTTACTGAAAAAACTACGAACCTCTGCGGGCACCCCTTTACCCATATTGGGAATAGCTAGGCAGAACAGCCAGCGAACCTCTTCTTCTTGGGCGTCGCTTAGTTTTGAAAAAATCGGCGGTGGCGGAACCGATTTTTTACCCAGTGGGGTGGGTGGCTGGGTGACGCCGTAAATATCAAAAGACGGCATCCCTTCGTTCCATCGTACACCGCAGGTATTCATCCGTAGATCAAAACCATGAATCTGGTTGCTGGAGGGTTGTTGCCAGATTGTGAGTATTGTTGAAGCGTGGCCGTGAAAAACGGTAGAGCGCAATTCGGTTGCCTCATGCTTGATTGGTTTAATCGGCGCTGCGTTGAGGGACGCGCCAATGGCTACGGGCTCTAGCAACTGGAGGTAAGCTTTCTGGGCTTCAAAATCGGGGAAGTTAAATGAAAATCCGCAATGGGCCTGTTGGGGATAGCCGCGAAAATGAGCTACGGTGCCGGGGAGCTCGAGCGAGTAACGGTGTAAACTTAGCTTTAAATAGCATGGCTCCCCGCGCGTTGCGGCGGAGGCCGCACTAAGCTGAATGCTCCCGCCCGTAGCTGATAAATTAGTCAGGCGGCCGGCCCAATCTTGGCCATTGATCTGGCCAGCGATCAATTTGCCGTCGGCGTCGTGTGGGCTTAGGCTAAGGATGGCCTTAAAGGGGAAGGTTAAGCCTACGGCATGTCGCGCCGCCTGACGGAGGTCGGGGAGCGGAGTGGTCTCTTGAGTGAAATTAAGGATGCGTTTAAAAAAAAGCACAGAGGTGATTACTGATAAATTACCGCCACCGTCACGAATCTTGATGGGAAAATCAAAACGCGCGGGCTGGTAGCTTTTTGTCGATTGCCAAACAGCGATTCCGCCACCTTTTTATCGACACATTTAGTTGTTTCATGAATTCCTCCGCCGAGATTAATATTGAATATGTTGCCCGTCTTGCGCGCTTGGCGCTGACGGCGACTGAACAAGCTAAACTATCGCAGCAGTTGGGTGATATATTACACTACGTCGATAAACTGAAGCAGGTGGAGGTGGCGGGGATTGAGCCGATGGCGCATGGCTCGCCGGTTTTTAATGTCTGGGCGGCTGATGTGGTGGTGGCGGGCTTATCGGTTGAAGAGGCCCTCCGGAATGCTCCTGAACAGCGGGCTGATTCAATCGTGGTGCCCAAAGTGGTCGAGTAGCCCATGTCCTCTCCTTTGATTTTCAAATCGGTTGCAGAACTTTCGGCTATGCTGGCCGCCAAGAGCATTTCGGCGAGCGAGCTCATGCAGGCCTTTGTCGCCCGGACCACTGCCGTTGAAGGCCGCGTGCACGCGTTTAATTCTCGCGACGAGGTCGGCGCGCTTGGTTTGGCGGCTGCGTCTGATGCGCGTCGGGCGGCGGGGCAGGCGCGGGGGCCGCTGGATGGTATCCCGATTGGCTTTAAAGATGTGATTGCGGTCGAGGGGCAGCCGCTGACGGCTTCGAGCAAGATGCTCGCGAATTTTATTTCTCCTTACGATGCCACGGTGACGACCAAACTTAAGGCGGCGGGAGCGATTCCTTGGGGGCGGCTTAATTTGGATGAATTTGCGATGGGCTCCTCGACCGAGAATTCTGCTTTCGGGGCGACCGCCAATCCGTGGGATCTGACGCGGGTCCCTGGTGGTAGTTCCGGTGGTTCGGCTGCGGCGGTCGCGGCGGGGGAGATGCCGGGGGCGCTGGGCTCAGACACGGGTGGCTCGATTCGCCAGCCTGCCGCCTTTTGTGGTTTGGTTGGTCTGAAACCAACTTATGGCCTGGTCTCGCGCTACGGCTTAGCGGCCTTTGCGTCTTCGCTCGACCAAATCGGGACGTTAACGCGTACCGTGGGCGATGCGGCGCAACTGCTTCAGGTCGTGGCGGGTCACGATTCCCGCGATTCGACTTCATTGTCGACGGTCATACCTGATTACAGTGCCGCGCTCCAAAAAAAATCAAGACCGTGGCGCATCGGTGTTCCTAAAGAATTTTTTGGGCTAGGACTTGATGCTGAGATCGGGGCGGCCGTCCAGCAAGCGCTCGCGTTTTATCGTAGTGCTGGGGCTGAAATTACGGAGGTTTCGTTGCCGCTCACCGCCGAATACGCCATCGCGGTTTATTACCTGATCGCCACGGCGGAAGCCTCTTCCAATTTAGCGCGCTATGACGGCATCCGCTACGGTCATCGGACGCACTCGGCGACGGATGCTATCTCAATTTATGCTCAGTCGCGGGCCGAAGGCTTTGGGGAAGAGGTTAAGCGTCGCATCATCTTGGGCACGCATGTGCTCAGCAGTGGCTACTACGATGCGTATTATCTTCGGGCGCAGAAAGTGCGCACCCTGATCCGCGGTGAATTCATGCGGGTTTTTCAAGATTGTGATGTCTTGCTCTCGCCGACTACGCCGACGGCCGCCTTCAAGTTAGGCGAAAAATCCTCCGATCCATTGGCGATGTATCTTAACGATATTTATACCATTGGAGTTAATCTCGCTGGCCTGCCCGGTATTTCGCTGCCCTGCGGATTCACGACCGGAGGCTTGCCCATCGGTTTACAAATTATTGGCCAACCTTTCGGCGAAGCTGAAATGTTGACGATCGCGCACACTTACGAACAGGGCCATTCGTGGCACACGAAATATCCAAATTTGTGAATAATTTACCGAGCAGTCGATTAGTCGGGGCGAGCATCTTCCTGGTGCTCATTTTTAAAACCGGCCGCTCTCTCCCTTGTCCGCTGGGCGCTTCCCGATGAATTACGAAGCTGTCATTGGCCTGGAGGTTCACGTGCAGTTGAAGACGGCCTCTAAAATGTTCACGCGCGTAGCCGCGGGCTACGGCGCACCGCCGAACACATTAACTGATCCGGTGGTGCTCGCGTTGCCGGGTGCGCTGCCGGTGCTCAACAAAGAGGCGCTCGATAAAATTATTAAGGCTGGGCTGATGTTGGGTTGCACCATCGCGCCCGTTTGTAAGTGGGACCGTAAAAATTATTTTTACCCCGATTCGCCTAAAAATTACCAGATCTCTCAATACGACCAACCGATCTGTCTAGCCGGTAGCGTGGAAATCGAACTGCCAGGGGAGGCGCGGAATATCATGGGAGAGCACAAGCAAATCCCGCTGACGCGAATCCATTTGGAAGAGGACGTTGGTAAATTGACGCACGAGGTGCACGATTCTTTGGTTGATTATAATCGAGCAGGGACCCCGTTGATGGAGATTGTATCGGAACCGGCGATGCACAGTGCCGAAGAGGCTTTCGCTTTCCTCACCTCACTGCGTATGACCATGGTGCAAGGGGGAATTTCCGACTGCGATATGGAGAAGGGCCAGTTGCGTTGTGATGCGAACATTTCTATTCGCCCGATCGGCCAGACTAAGTTGGGCGTCAAGGTTGAGCTAAAAAATCTTAACTCTATTTCATACGTGCGTGATGGCATCGCTTTGGAGATACGCCGTCAGACTGCCGTGCTGACTGGCGGCGGGAGTATTGTGCAGGAGACGCGTCAATATGATGGTGAAGCGGGCACCTCGGTTGCGATGCGCTCCAAAGAAATGGCGCATGATTATCGCTATTTCCCTGATCCAGACTTGCTGCCGGTGCAGGTGGATGCGGCTTGGCGGGCGACGATTCAGGCGACAATTCCTGAGCTGCCCTATGCTCGGCAGCGCCGCTTCATCACGCAATACCAGCTCCCCTATACGATTACGGCCGTGCTTGTGCCCGAGCGCGCGCTCGCGGATTTTTTTGAAGAGGTCGCCCAGCTCTGCGGTCATCCGCAGGCCGTCGCTAATTGGTTAGTCAACGACCTGCGCCGAGAGCTGGCCGCGGGGGGGATCGCCCTCGCCACGAGTAAGATTCGCCCGGCGCATATTGCGGCCTTGGTCAACCTCGTTGAGCAAGGGGAGATTTCCATGACCGCCGCTAAGGAGGTTTTTAATGATATGTTTCAAACGGGTGAGGCGCCGGCCGTCATCGTAATGCGAAAAAATCTTAAACAGTCGACGGATAGCGGGGCACTCGAGCAATGGGTGCAGGCCGCCATCGTGGCGAATCCCAAGGCGGTCGCTGAATTTTTGGCCGGCAAGGAGCAGGCCATCAATGCGGTTAAGGGCGCCGTCATGAAAGCTTCGCAAGGGAAGGCGAACCCCAGGTTGGTTGATGAGTTGGTTCGGCGGCAGCTGCTCGCGGTTAAAAAGTAAAACGAAATGCGTCTGGGCGCCCGTGAACGAATCTCGCCAGTGATTTCTAATAGCCTAAGCCATTATGATGATTGGGTGCCGGCGGCTGACTTAATTGCTGGTAGATTTTTTTAGTAATCGTTGATAAGTTTTATTTCGCCCCATGGAAGCAATGCCCCAAGCCATTCATTTACCGCCGGCTCGGCATCATCTTTTTTTGTGTGTCGGTCCGAACTGTTGCTCGACTGAGCAGGGTCAAGCCACTTGGGCGCACCTCAAAACTTCGCTGCAAGAGTATGCTGTGCCGGCTATGCGCACGAAGGCAGCGTGCTTACGCTTATGCGCGGAGGGGCCTTGGCTCGTGGTTTATCCTGAGGGTGTTTGGTACGCCCAGGTAACGCCGGAACGTTTTGATCGAATCCGGCGCGAACACCTCGAAGGCGGCGTGGCGGTAGCTGAGTGGGTGCGAGCGGTGCACCCTCTCCCGCTTGCCCCGCTTAGTGTGGTGGCGCGGACTTAGCCCGCCCGCGCTTCAGTGCGAGGGGGTAGCAACAATCAGTCGTTTGCTCTTGCCCGTTTTAATGCCGTGGGCTCGGGAACTGGTTTTCTGGCACGCCGCGCAGACTCCAAAAAATTCAATCACATGACTAATTTGCGTATAACCGCGATCTTGGAGCATGCGCTCGACCCCTTCGACTGGCGAATAATCTAAGCGTTCAGTTTCGCCGCAGGCTTTACAAACAATGTGGTAGTGACGATCTCGGCCGAGGCTGAGTTCATAAAGACAAGTTCCGTTGTGGGAATAGCTGCGGCGGACAATATTCAGCGTCTCAAAGGCAGCGAGGCAGCGGTAAACCGTGACGAGATCGCATACGGCCGCCCCGACATCATGGTGAATCCGTTCGATGCTGATCGGCCCTTTGTGTTGCAAAAGTGATTCGATAATCGCGATGCGCGGCTTGGTGATGCGCATTTTGGCCTGCCGGATACACGCGCGGGCTTCTTGCAGTGGGGAGGTCCGCGGCGTGGCGGCGGCGACGGTAGCGATCGGATGATTGGAATGGGTCGCAGCGATCATAGGGGTGAGTTATTTTTAGTTATACAATCTCGAGAAATAATTTTTGAAAAGAGTCACCTGATCTGTTGCGCTAAAAATCGAGGTGGTGCAGGGTTGCGGGGTTCGGCAGCCTGTGCTAGCTTGCCCAAAATTAATTAATGCAAGATTTAGAATTTACCGCAATAGTAGGACTCATCTGCAAAGAAGATTCCCGATTTGATCGTAAGGCATACACCTTAGTTCGGGAGGCTTTGGACCATACCGTCAAAGAATTGCGCAGGAAAAGTCCTGAACGAGCGGGAAAATCCCAGCACATCACCGGAGGAGAATTGCTGCACGGCATTCGGTCTTACGCGCTGGAGCAATACGGTCCGCTGACCAAAACCGTCTTAAATTTATGGGGAGTGACGCGCTGTGCTGATTTCGGTGATATCGTTTTTAATCTGATCGAGTATAATATTTTCAGCAAAACGGAAAACGATCGGCGCGAGGACTTCAGTGATATTTATGATTTCGACGAGGCCTTTGTGCAACCGTTCGTACCCGCCCGTCCTCGCCGAGCTCGCGGTCCACTGGGCACAGCGTGATAACATCTGAAGCGCTCGCGGCCGGTTGGCTTGAGCGACTCGGCTGTTTAATCATTTAACTAAACCGCTCTTTTTTCATGCGCAAAAAAATGCTCACGCCCTCTCGCGATCTGGCCTTACTCGAAAGTCTGTGGCGTGAATCCATCGATCGATTCACTCTGCCCAACGGGTTGACGGTGCTACTCAAGCGCGATGGGGCGGCCCCGGTTAGCTCGGTGCAGGTCTGGGTCAAAACGGGCAGTATCCACGAGGGCGGGGCGCTCGGGGCCGGCCTGTCCCACTATTTGGAACACATGCTCTTCAAGGGAACCACGCGCCGGGCGGGCCGGGAGATTTCAGCGACGGTGCAGGCCCATGGCGGCAACATCAATGCCTACACGACTTTTGATCGGACTGTTTATTATATCGATTTACCCTCTGAGCATACGGGAGTGGCGATCGATCTTCTCGCGGATATAGTTTTGCACTCAACGCTGCCGGCTGCGGAGGTGGCGAAGGAAAAGGAAGTGATCTTGCGAGAGATTGAGATGTGTCTAGATGATCCCGACCAACGGCTCACGCAGGCCTTGTTTGAGACCGCCTTTCACACGCACCCCTACCGCCAGCCCATTATTGGCCACCGCGAGATTTTCGCGGCCTGCACGCGGGAGGATCTCGTAGCTTATTATCAGGCCCGTTATGTGCCGAACAATCTCGTGCTAATTATTGCGGGTGATTTTGACGTGGTGGCGACGCGCGCGGCCATCACTCACCATTTTGGCTCAGCCCCGCGCGCGCGGCTGGCGCCGGTGTTAGTGCCAGCTGAGTCGGCGCAGCTGGCCCGGCGTGAGCAACATCTCTACGAAGACGTGAAAGTTTCCCGGGCGGGTCTTGGCTGGCCAATCCCTGGACTCACTCACCCTGACGCGCCCGCGCTTGATATGCTCGCGCTCGTCTTGGGCCACGGTGACAGTTCACTGCTTTGGCAAAGTATGCGCGAACAAGCGCGCCTCGTCCACACGATCGATGTCATGGCGTGGAGCCCAGGCACGTGTGGCTTATTTTATATTTCATATTTAGCCGACCCAGCTAAACGCGCGGTGGCCGAGCAAGCCATCTTGCGTGAGCTTGCTCGCTTAGCGACCAAAGGCTTTCGACCCGCGATGCTGGCGAAAGCCGTGCGTCAGATGGTGACCTCGGAGGTCAACATGCGTAAAACCATGTCGGGGCAAGCCTCACGGCTTGGGGCCGGCGAGGTGGTGGTGGGGGATATCAATTATACCCGCACCTATTTTGAGCGGTTGTGCGCCTTAAAGCCGGTCGATCTGCAGCGCGTGATGAAAACTTACCTCGACCCTGAACGCTTAACGGTCGTTTCCTCAAACCCCGTCGCTTCTGCTGATGAGACCGCCCGCTCCCCGCTTGCCGCGAGCGGCGTTTCCCAGGATTTCTCTGAACTGACGCTGCCGAATGGGGCTCGTTTGCTGCTCCAACCGAACAAGCATCTGCCTAATTTACACCTGAGGCTCGCTTTCGCGGGAGGGCCGTTATTCGAGCCCGCGGACAAACGCGGTCTCACCGCGCTCCTCGCCACCCTGTTGGGCAAAGATACTCAGCGCCGTACGGCGGAAGAAGTTGCTCGGGCGATCGAAGGGGTTGGCGGGAGCTTTCATGAATTTTCCGGTAATAATAGTTTTGGGCTGACCGCGGAAGTTTTGCCCAGCGATATCACCTTAGCGCTGCAATTGCTGAGCGATGCGATTTTGCGGCCAGCGTTCAAATCAGCGACGCTGGAAATTGAAAGAGAGTCGGCACTGGCCTCGCTGCAAGAGAGTCTCGACGATGTCGTGTCGGTCGGACGAAAAATTATGCGGGCCAAATTCTTTGGTTCGCATCCCTTTGCCATCGAAAGCGGGGGTGACGCCGCGGGTTTACGGGCGATCGCGTTAGCCGATCTGCGGGCCCTGTATCGCCATTTAATTGTATCGGGTAACGCCGTGCTGGCGGTGGCGGGTGATTTTGAGCCTAAAAAATTAGGCCCAGTGCTGAAAGCTTTCCTCGCGAAATTACCGTCAGGACAAGTGGCCCAAAGACCGGCGAAAATAATCAGTACGGTGGGTGATTTTATTGAGCAACAGCCGCGACAGCAGGCGATCGTTTTTCAAGCATTCCCCGGCCCTGGGCTGCAGTCTCCCGATTATCCGGTGAGCGAAGTGGCCGACGAGCTTTTCAGTGGAATGTCTTCGCACCTGTTTGAACGTGTGCGGGAAGAGAAAAGTTTAGCCTATTTTGTTCGCTCAAATCGTATGGTGGGTCTCGAAGTCGGGCTCTTCTATTTCTATGCTGGCACGAGTCCTGAACGCTACCCCGAGGTGTTGGCAGAATTAGATCTGGAAATTTTGCGAGTGCAGCAAGGCAGAGTAACCCCCGAAGAATTGCGGCGGTGTCAGATTCGGCTCAAAGCCGGCAAGCGGATGAGTCAGCAAACTAATTCAGCGCGCGCCATGCAGGCGGCGTTGAATGCAATCTATGGTCAGCCCGTCAACGATGGACCGCTCTACGAAGCCCGCATCGAGGCGGTCACGTTGTCTGACTTGCAGGCGTTCGCCCAAAAATATTTTCAGCGCTCGCAGCGGGTGCAGCTCGTAGTGAAACCATAAAGCGTGAGCTGCCTAATTTTAGGCTAACGCACCGCTCGGCGATGCGCGGGCGGGCGGCTAAATTGAGCGGGTTATGAAATTAAAATCGCTTCGTTTCCTGATCGTGCCGGGTCTTCTGACACTGGCACTGGCATTCCTCACTCCCATCGCTTCCGCTCAAGACAGTGCCGCAAAACCGGCTAAGGCTCCGAGCAAGGCTAGTCTAAAAAAGTATGACGCCAACGGCGATCATCAGCTCGACGAAGCTGAGACCGCCAAAATGAAGGCGGATGCTCACGATAAGCGCGCGGCTCAGCAGGCCGAGAAATTGGCTAAGTATGATGCCGATCATGATCATAAACTCAGTAAGGAGGAAACCGCCGCTATGAAGGCTGAGCAGGAGGCGGCCAAGCAGGCCAAGCTTGCCGCCAAGACGGCAGATAGAAATTAAGGCGGATGGGTTTGAGGCGAGCACAACCTGCTGGTGTATCCAGTGGGTTGTGCTTGTTGGGCTCAGGCCCGTGGCAACTTGCGAGCACTCACGCGCGCTCGGCGCTTATTTTTTTTCCAACAAACCGCCGCTCCACTTAAGTTTGGCGCGCATGACTTCAAAATGGGAGTAATCGCGGCGCTGCACGAGATTTAGAGTTAGGGGCGAGACGGTGATTTCGATGGGGGAACCTTCTGACATCACCAAATCACGCTGCCCATCCATCGCGACAAGCAGGCGGGAATCCTCGCTCCGATTATAGACGGATAACTTAACGTCGTCGCGAAAGATAATCGTGCGGTTGCTTAGGGTGTGCGGACAAATCGGAGTCATCGCAATCACGCCCGCAGCTGGGTGAATGATCGGCCCGCCGGCCGCCAGATTGTACGCCGTCGATCCTGTGGGGGTGGAGAAAATGACGCCGTCGCAATAATAATCCGTGACGAGCTTCCCGTTGGCAAAAACTTCTAGCCGGACGAGCCGAGAATTGGTCGCATTCTTGATCAGCACATCGTTCAGGGCGATATCCCGATGGCGCGGGCCCGTTTTGCAATCCAGCAGCGCGCGTTGCGCGATGCCGTAATCACCGGTGAGCAAGGTGGCAAATTGGCTGCGGGCTTCATCCGCGGAAAAAGTAGTGAGAAAACCGAGCCCGCCTTGATTGACGCCAATGATGGGAATGCCTTGGCGCGCGGCACCGCGCACGACTCCGAGGAGGGTGCCGTCACCACCAATCACACAGCAAGCGTCACAATCTTTAAAATAGCCGCGGGGCAATTTGCGATCCCCGGTGAGCTTGGTTTTCTTAATGCCTCCCTGCCGCGCGATGAGGAGCAATTCGTTCGCCAACTCGGCCGCGCCTGCTTTATCGGAGTTATAGACAAAAGCTAATTTACGAAAGGGAGGCATGGGGATGTCCGATTGATTACGCTGATAAAGGTGAAAAGGGGAAACCTATTTAATAAAAATTGCGCGAGCTGTTTACGTCATAGCGCACATTTTTAAGCCGTCGCCTTGGGGGAATTGGCCTAGGTGCGCACAGCCCTGAGCGTATTTCCCTTAATTGTTCTGGCCGATCTTAGGCGGGGGCCACGGTCTTAGTCAGCCCCAATAAATATTCGCGATTACCGTCGGCGCCATGAACCGGACATTCCATCTCGCCGATCAAGGCTGCACTCAGCAATTCGTGCAACGCGAAGGCGCGCACTTCCGCGAGCACGCGGGTGCGGACGGCATCATCACGAATGATGCCTTGCCCCTTATCCACTTCGGCTTTGCCGGCCTCAAACTGCGGTTTAACTAGGGCGATGAGCGTGCCACCAGGCAGCAGAAATGGCCAGATGGCTGGGAGCACGCTTTTCAATGAGATGAAGGCGAGGTCCATAACCACGACATCGTAGTGCGTTCGCGGCAAATCACCGGGCTTCAAGTGACGAGCATTAATTTTTTCAAGATTAGTGACGCGTTGATCACGTTTGATTTTATCGTGCAGTTGTCCAAAACCCACATCCAGGCAAGTCACGCTGGCCGCGCCCGCTTGCAATACACAGTCGGTGAAACCACCGGTTGATGCGCCCACATCGAGGACATTTAAATCCAGCATCG
>Ga0214919_10004758_pt1 | contig 19615 bp, 11 predicted proteins | sample LL1503_MetaG_FD_177994 | JGI IMG/M metagenome (GOLD analysis project Ga0214919, IMG submission 177994) | Freshwater microbial communities from Lake Lanier, Atlanta, Georgia, United States - LL-1503 | ecosystem: Environmental > Aquatic > Freshwater > Lake | place: USA: Georgia | collected...
CCCTCAAACCTTTCGACAAAAATTCTGGCAATGAAAGCGTCGAAGTTAAAAACTTTGATCGCAATAAAGCTCACCTGCTCTGCAAACAAAATGCACACCTGCCAGAGGTTTCTGATTGGATCTTTGGACAACCAGGCGTTAGTGAAAAAAGATCTGTCTAAAAATTTTTCCTATGCGCTGACTGTGCCCTCTCCTCCTACGCGCGGTCGGCGTATTTTTTATTAATTTAAATTCTTTATTATTTGCTTGATCCCAGAACCCTTCCTGCTAAATTCAGCCCCCGTGAGAAGGAGAGAAGATCACGATGGCCATCCAATTAAATGCCTACATTGAACACTTATCCTGGGCCGAGGCCCGAGAGTTAATCCTACCTGTGAATCCAGATTTCGTGCGGCATGCCGATGAGCTTGATCTGCCAAAATAGTTCTGTATTTTTAAGGTGATATAGGGGTTTGAGGTCCAGTGGTGTCGGATAAGCGACTGCCCCATTCCCCCTCAGACTCATTGGTGGCCTGTTTTTTATTTTTGGCCTATATCTTCATTGAAATAATGTATAATTTGGATTGGCCTTTATGATTTTTTCGAAATTGTCTTACTTATTTTTTTATAATGCGATTTTTGGATACGACGGTACTGTTAACAGCCGATATCTTGCTAAAGATTCTGCTCTTTTCTTACAAAAAGTGCCGCGACCAGGTCTGCACTTTGCATTCTCAGGCGTGTACCAACCTATTGTGTCTTCTAATTTTTTTAAAGCACATTTTTAATGTTTATTTGTAAAATATCAGATAAAAATCAGGACCTATCATGTAGAGAAAATGATGTATATAAAACTTTATTATCGAATCAATTTTCAATTTTTTTTAAACAGAACGCAACCTCCTTTGAATATGAAATTGAGAGCGATTTTATTTTATTAAAAATAGGAAGAATTTGTAATTGCAATGATTTATTAGAAAAATTTCCAGGGAAAGACAATAATTTTTTAAATGAATGTCAAAAAATTATTGCCTTAAAAAAAACATTAGGTTATGAACTCAATGCAAAACTAAGAGGTGATTTCATTGTCGTTATCATCCATAGACACAGCCTAGAAGTAGAAATAATTAGGGCTCCTCTTTCATCAAAAAAGATTTTTTATTTTATTGAAGGAAATTCACTACTTATTAGTCCTGACATGCAATTATTACGCAAATATTCAAAAAAAATATTTGATATTGATAAAGACAAAGTTATTGATTCGATTTCACGAAATTACGCTTTATCTGAACAGACTTTTTACCATGGAATTTCTCAATTAGAGAGCGCTCAAGCGATTCTGTGGTCTCCAAAAAATGGAATTAAAAAAAGAATTTTTTGGGAAGCCAAATACCACCCTATTGAAAGACATAAGAACGATTATTCGGAGGAACTTTTTCAACATCTTTCCAGGGCTATTATAACACTTGCTGATTTAGACAAAAAATTTTTTTGTTTACTAAGCGGGGGCTTGGACTCAAGCCCGATTGTTGGAATACTGGCTCAACGCAACTTCAATATAGAGGCTTTCTCTGACTACTCAGACAGAAAGTACTCTAAAGAGACCGGCTGCAGCAATAGAAAAACAAACTCAAAATTACTCTCAGACTTTGAAAAAATGTATCCTCACATACTATTTCATCGATTTAATACTGCTGAGACAGATAAAAAATTCTCAGACATTACCAGGTTTTGTTTTGAAAATTCTGATGGACCATGCCATTCACCAACGAATCAACTTTGGATCCTTCCAGCTTATGAGATGGCCTATCAAAGAGGATTTAAGAAAATATTTTGTGGCGCAATGGGAAATCTTGCATTTTCATTCAATGCAAAAACATATCCCAAAAAAAATATTAATTTTTATCTAAAAAAAATTAATCGCATCAATAAAAATTCTTTAAAGAATTTTTTAAAAATTGGGCATGAGAAAGATAGCCCAATTAACTTACTCAACTCAGAAATTATATTTGGAGTTGAAAAGGCTGAAATTATTCAAATTGAATCAGAAATAAACCAAGAAGAAAAAATAGAAAAACTTATAAATTTTTATAGAAGATCTTATGGGGGTTCATCAGGAATACTTAACTCTTTCCTTTGTCACTTTAATATCGATACTTTAGATCCAACTGCAAATTTAGATTTGATTGAATATGCACTAACAATCCCGATTGATGAATTTGAAAATCGGAATGTCACTAGAAATGCCATAAAGAAAGTGGTTCCAGATAGCATCAGAGAAAACCAATATTCTGGAGTCCAGGCACCATACTGGTATGTTCCGCTAAAAAAAGAATTAAAGTCTTACTTATCCCTCATAGAAAAATTTAAAAAAAACCAACTTATAGCCGAAGTTGTGAATTTAGAACTTTTAAAAAGTTTACTATTGCAAGTGAATGATCTTCCAGTTTATCAACTTGGGGTTAGGCATAAAATAAACCTCACCCATTGCCTCCATGTTTGTGAATGGATAAGCCTTCATGATTAACGGCTTATTTCTGCGAGAAGTTAAATTGAATTTTTCAAATATAGAGCTACTTTCTTTTTTATCTTTTCAATTTCTGGCTAACAAGTGAAACATGAAAGTTAAAATCCAGTTATCAACTAAGTTTTCAAGATTAATCAAGAAAACCTATTACAAAGGAATGCTAAAGAAAAAAAATTTTAAAAACATTGAATTAAAAAAATGGGAAACGCCTCAAGTTATTTTTTTATCAACACCAATGACGCTCGGTGGATCTGGAAGTTCTGACGATTTTTCAGACGGTTTGAGGTCAGGTTAAGCGACTTCCATTCTGTAAATTTGATTACTCCCACCTCATTGCTTAAAACCACCGCTATAAAAAGCAATTTCAAATATTTCAAAAAGCTCAACATTGCACGGCAATTTATTTTATACCTGCATTTTTACAAAAAATTCCTTAGAAAATCCATGTTTATTCCTCTCACTTAAAAACTACGAAATTGTGATTTTAACCATCTTCTATGCATGGTACTATCGCCGCGTTTTCATAGTGGTCAGGAGAGGGAATCGTGAGCGGTTTATTGAGATATTTTCCAAGCGCATCCAGTTTTTTAGAGCTAGCAAAAGGATTTTCTGACAACACACTAGGCGCTCTTTTTAATCTTGCTAATCTCCCAAAACCACAGGCTAATTTAGGGCCAATTGTTGGCTTTCAAGAACAATCCCGCCTCGCTTTTATTGAAAATTTTCGAACTCAGTTTTTGCCTGCATGGATGAATACCCCTCAAGCCCTGTTTAAATTTCAGAAAGGTTTTGACTCTGGTTATCGTATCCACAACCCCTCACCCACCGACCCTGTCACGCCTGCCCAATTTTTATTTGCCCGGATTGTTAGTTTCGTCCATGACGCTGGAGAGCCTTTTTACCGGGTTCAAGAAGTTATTAATTATCTTATAGCCCAATATCCTCAATGGTTTTCTGAGCATTATGCTCCAGAATTGCTCGAACTAGTTTCTGCCTATCAGGCGCAACTCAGTCAGGATCCTGATGCGCTCATTGAGCGTTTTAAAAGCCTTCTCCAAGCTCGTGTAGAAAAACAACCCTCCCTATTTCCTATGCTCTTTGACGATCTTTCAGATGCAGTAGAGCTTTTAGATGGAAAGGTAGAACGCCTGATTGAATCAAAATTTCCTCAGCTTGAATTTTTACTTTCGGACGAAGGGCGATTTTTTATAGAGCAGCATCTTCGCCTCTTACCTTCAGACTATGCGCTGCGGTTTTATCAAGACTTGCTGAAATATGTTCAGCGTCTTTCTAAAGACCTGGAGTCTAGTGTTCACTATGAAGACAAAATTTCGTATGTTTATTTAGAAACAAGAGACCGAATTGCGGGTCTGAAAGAAATGCTTCAATCAAAAATTGAAGCAAGTAAACCAAACGCACCAGAGAAATCTGCTCCATCACAAAGGCCAGCCGGCTTAAACACATCTTTAACGCCAGTCGCACAAGCAGTTCAGAAAGTTACCCGACATTTTACACAGAACCCAATGCACTTGTTTGTTATTGGTTTGAGCTTTTTGGGGACCAGGGCCTCAGCAGAAAGGCCAAAAGAAACTACAAGAAACCTACAATCCATCCCATTTGCAACTCCTGTAAATATCTCCGTTGGTTCAGCATTATCTTACTACGTTGGCTCCTATTACAACTGCGGGACATACCTAAACTCAACAACTATCTTGGCTTGCCCTGCTTCAGCCTCTTCAACGACAGATATAAGCACCCTAACACCGTCATATCCATTTGCAAAATGGCTATCTAACAATGGAATGACTTTAATTGGAACGCCAAAGATAACTGACAGGTTTTGGCAAGGGGTACAACGAAATTTGCAACGATACACCTGCCCTTCTAACTTTAATGCTGTTTACTCATTGTGCTCAACAATGGAGCAGTTAGCGGTAAGATTCACATTTTGGATTCAGGACACGCCACCATACCCCATTGCCCTCGCTAACGACACTCAGCCCGACCCCTATCTTGAACCGGGAATTAAGCCCATATTCGGCGATGGGTCTTCTTTTTCCGGAAATTTTTTGATCAACGGTCCGGGTGACTTAGAAAACGATACTGTTCTTTTTCAATCTTCTCTTTCCAATGGGAACAGGCTTCCTGTCTGGATGACTGCCATCCCCAGTTCGGGTGATATTTCAGTTGTCCCACCCCCTGGCAATGCAGGAAAATGGAACATTCGTATGCGTCTCTATAATCCAGACTGGGATGGAAAAATCGTTGTTGATTACAGCTTTAACACAGTCACTTGGGCCTCTTCTCGCTGGATCAGTTCTTATGTTCAGATTCCAGCTCAACCAATTCAAGTCAACATTCCAATCAATGATCAAGTGTACGTCGCAACTTCAGGTCAAAAGTTAATAATTTCTGCAGCAACTAGCGCCATCGTTACGGTCCCAAGCGCCACCCCTGTGAATATTACTCTTCGGGCCGCCAGCAACAGCAGCTTACCTGCCAATATAATTTATAAATCATCAAGACAAGCTATCGAGTTTTCTCCAAATCCACAGCAAGTTCCATTTGGGACTTATGACTGCGAATTAGTTGTTTGTGACACACCAAGCTATGCCTGTTCTTTGAATACCGCTTGCGAACCTGTTGCGCCATCTTGTGTTGCCGTTCCATTTTCAGCTGAGTATCAAAACTCAGCGCCTCAGCTTCCCCAACTCTCCCCTGCCTCCACCACCATCGGAACCGCTGTTACTTTAACTAGCATCGCTGCGCGATCCACCGATGCAGATTTAGATCCTCTGACTTTCTCAATTCGTATCAAGCCAGACACTGGGCATACCATGCCTGATGGTATTTTGATTGATTCAAGTACTGGCGAAGTTTCCTGGCTACCAAGCAAAGGCACCGCTCCTGGGACTTATCAGTTTGAGATCCTGGCGGATGATGGACATGGTGCAGAAAGCTCCACCACTTGGACTGTCACCCTCAACCCACGACCCATCCAAATAAAACCCGGCCTGCAGTCCACCGTCGCCAGTACCCCTATGCAACGCGCTGGTTCAGCGACTTACCCCTTCCCTTTCAGAGCACCAGATTTAACCGATGCCCAGCTGCCTGCTTTTGCATCTCAAGTTGATGTTCAAATTCCAGAAGCCCTCGCGCCTTTTGTCTCAGTTCAATTAAATACCAGCACGCTTTCTTACAACGTTTCTTGGACGAGTATTCCAGGTCACGGCGGCTCTTCGCCCATTATTTTTACCTACACCGACCCACTCACTGGTCAGCAAACTAGCACTCAGACTTTTTTAGAAGTGACTAATGCCGGCCCTTATAAAATTTCTAATCCTGTGTTTGTCACTGATTTAACGGGGATGCCTGTTGATTATGATTTAGCTACGCACTTTGGGCATTTAGATCCTGACACGGCTTTGCATTTTTCTGCCGATCTTCCAGTGGGTTTAGAGCTCTCTGATGAAGGGCGGATTAGTGGCGCTCCAGAGATTCCAGGTCATTACAAAATTGCAGTCAGCGTGACCGATGATTACGGTCGGACACTCTCTTCAGCGAGCTTAGATTTGACCACCCCCTACGCCCCGCCGACTGTTTTATCTTCTCACCGCGCCGATATTTCTGTGGCTATTAACCCAACTAGTTTCACGCCTGAACTCACCGGGACTTTCCAGACACCCAGCCCAGATGGGTTAGCTCAAACTTATTCTTTAATTAGCGGTCCACCCTGCTTTACCGTCGCCTCTGATGGATCTTGGGCGGTTAATCCACAAAATGGTCAGCAAGGAAACTACACAGCACTTATTCAAGTTCGTAATGGAGATCAGGTTGCTACTTTTTCTAAACCCATCTCTATTCCTCGAGCGACCATTCAAACTTTAAGCAGCCCTGCTTTTAGTTCTTACATTGCTCGATCTTTTTCGATGGATGCTTGTACCTTAATCACGGATCCAGACAGCCCTGGCACTTGTTCTAATTTTCAGGTGAGTTTCAATCCTCCTGAGGCTTTAGCCGCTTATGTCACGAGTACAGGAACAGTTTATAACTTTAATCCGCTATCAGGCGCTCAAGTCCAGGGCACTCACCCTCTCAGCTTTAGGTTTACAGATAAAATTACAGGCCAGGTTTTTACTGTCCCTGTCTTTCTCACCTATCAAAACCAAGCCCCCCAAGCACAAAACGGCGTGAGTCAAAAAACAGTGACCTCCACAGCAGAATCTGTTTTTACAACCCCCTATATGGAGGCGAGTGATCTCGATGGGGATGCGCTGAATCGCGCCATCACGGGAGCCCCACCCGCTTGCCTGACTGTCGATGCTGAAAAACAATTATCTTGCACCAATGTTCCCGCTGGAAATTATCCTGTCGTATTTTCTTTTAATGATGGTCATGGCGGAAACGTCAGCGCTACTTTGCTCTTAAAAATTAGTCGAGTAACTCATACCCCTTGGTATATCAACCGCGCTCAAGATGCCCTTCCTGGCGTTGCAGGTTCTTTCTTTATTTTCTTCTTGCCTATCTTTTTAAAATATCGTCGAGATCGCCGCAAAACTGCCGGTTTAGATGCGCTGTATTTAAAGCTTCCCAAAGTGATTGCAGATATTGCCAATCGCCAGGCGACTTATTTACATCACCCGGCCCTCTCTCATGAATCCCATCCTTTAGGGGTCATTCCCTTAAAAAGCAGCGCTGAACGAAGCCAGCGCAGGATGCCTACGGTACCTGCTGTAGCGACCGCTGCAATGGCGACACCTCCGGCAATCTCTGCAGGATCTACTTCTCCCAGAACGGGCTCTCCAGGCGGTTTGAGACGAAGAGTCCAGGCACTGATGGGTGCTGGCATCGGCGCAGGAGCTGCTTCAGGCGCAGGCTCCAGCGCTCCAACGCCACCGGCTTTAATGGCAACGCCAACGACACCAGTCGCACCGCCAGTCGCTCAAGTCGTTCAATTGGCTTTAGGCCATTCAAAACAAGCCAGTCATCTTTCAGTCACACTGATGGATAAAGCCCGCGCGCTTACGGATGACCTTGAAGATATTGCTGAATTCCAAACCGATTTTAATCTCTATCTCAAAGCCCTAGATCAATACCACGAAAAACAGGGTCCAGACCCCGTCAGAAATTGCAATCTTATGAAACTCACTGAAGCCATTGCTGAGCGACTCGATGATCTGATCGATAAGACCAGTCCACAGATTACCGACAAGATCACCATGATGGTTCACTGGCTGAAGCTCTTGTATATCCGCTTTGTGTTTTATTCGTCAGGCTTAAGCACCAGCCCTTCGATTAAATTAATTAACAAAAGAAGTTTATTACAAGGCCTGACGGAATTAATTAAAGCCGTAAGACCCAGACTCGCTAACCCCCAATTATTGGCGCTCTATAAAGAGCTCGAATTTTTAAGAGCTCTCATTACCTCCGTTCCTGATGAAGACCGAGCCAGCCTTTGGAAAAGCATGCCCTTTCCTTGTATTAGACGACCTGACCGCGGAACGGCGACCCTTCCCGATGATGCCTTGATTCCTAAAGCCTGGTTCTTACAAGTCTTAGCCATTCAAGAGTTAAGCCAAATTGCCAGAATTGATTTAACGGCCCTGGCTCAGCTCAACACCTGGATAGAAAGCGCTAATGGTGAAGGGACAAGCAGCTGGATTCCCTTTAGAAAATCTTATCCCCGCATTGAACTGGCCATTCACGAATTCCTCGCGCTACGTCCTCTTAAAAACGCTAAAGATCGCGGCGAAGTTAACTATTGGGCGGTGGATTCGTATTTAAGCATCTTGGACTATTGGAATTTAGACTCGACTCGCGTTCAACCTTCTGACTTGGACTATTTAAAAACACTGACACGCTTAGCGTCCAAAATGTTCTCACGGACTTTCGCCGATCAAGTCAGCGAAGAGTTCATTAAAGATATCGTCCTTGGGCAACTCCAAAAAAGCCTACTCACTTTATTTAAAAAAATGCCTGCAGAAATGGCGGCGTCCTGTCTCTTAAATTTAAGTCATGAATTTAAACAGCCCATCGTTCAAGCATTGCTCACTAGGTACTTAAAAGAATCAAGTCCAACCCATTTCAGTGAATTTTACACGGCGATTAAAGAACACTATAAAAACCCAGAAAAAGCAAAACATATTGAAGCCTGGTTGCGGACCGCTTCAGATAGCACCCCGGGGGTGATGAAGCTGCGTGGAGATATTAGAACTTGGCGAAGCGTTTCATCGGGACGCGCTTTGGCTTGGTGGGGCACCTCTCGATCTCTGCCCACAGGCGCCGGCGCTGGAAGCTCTGCCGCGCCCATGATCACCAATCCGTTAATGATGGCCATGAACGCAGGGGCAAAGGCGACGGCAAGACCAGACCCTGCAGGCGGGTCAGTGACAGGATCCTCTGAGGCCACTGCCAGATTATGGAGAAGTCCTGGAGCAAAAAATTCGGCAGCGTCTAGCAGAGCTATTGCAGGGCAAACTCCTGGGAAGGTGAGAGAGGAGAAGCGTGAGGTTGGAATGAAGGCATAAGATTAAAGGTCATTTACCCGGCGCAATAATCCAAGCCGATATTTTTCATAATAAGAAGAACTACTCATGATAAGGTTTCAAAAATAAATAGTTTGACTACACCGATAGGATAAATATTCATTAGAGATTTTATCTATGTTCATTTGCAAAATATCTAACAGAGAAAACTTTCAGCCATTGCCGAAATTTTATGCCTATAAAAAGCTAGAAAACCCCGCCAATGGCATAGATTTTTCATTTAACCCTGAGTGTCGAATCCTCCAATTTGGAACCTTTCAAAATATTTTTTTAATTTTGTTTGGAAGCGTTAAAAATATTGATCAGCTTTGTGAAAGCATTCCATCATCAAGCAATCTCTCTCCTGCTCAAAAATTAATTTTTTTACAAAAGAAATACGGGCCAGAACTTGGAAGCCTTCTCAAAGGCGACTTCATCATTACTACCGTAAACGCCCTTACAAACGACATAAATATAATAAAGTCACCACTCAATGGGCACAGCTTATTTTTCTATGTTAAAGACAAGACCGTTTATCTTACAGATTCTATACAGCTTCTAAAAAAATCTATCCCAGAGTCATTAGAACTTAATACAGATAGGATAACTGACCTCCTTTCCAGAAGGATGCAAATTTCAAATCAATCTTTTTACAAAAAAATTCATCAAATTAACCCGGGTCACATAGTTCAAATCAAGAAATGCGAAGAAATTTCATCTGCGTGTTATTGGAAACCTGTCGACTCGCTTCAGAAGAAAAAAGTTAAAGAGTATGCATCAGGTCTTTTGGAGGCTCTTGATAGTTCTGTAGATTCTCAACTACTTCCAGGAGATAAAGTTATTTGTGATTTAAGTGGTGGTTTGGACTCTAGCTCAGTGGCAGCTTGCTTAGCAAAAAAATTAGACCACCTCACCTGCCTTAGCAATTACAGTTCAGAATCCTTGCTTTACAGTATCGGCGAAGATCCTATGATGGCTAATGAAAAACAATTAATAGACTTTGAAAAACTTTATAAAAATACAACCATAATTCGATTTGATGAAAGCAGAGACCCTTGCTCTTTCTCTGAAGTTACGAAATTTTTATTCGACAATTCAAGTGGCCCAGAATACGCAGCCTGCAATATGCTTTGGTTCTATTCTTTTTTCAAAATTGCTAAAAAAGAAGGTGCCAACAAAGTTTTAAATGGTCGGTTTGGTGACGATGCTTATTCACTTAAGTTAGGAGATCCTGGCTGGATCAATTTTCTTAAAGCATCATCACCTGACATGGCAAAAAAATATTTAAAGCTATTAAAAAAAAGAATTCTAAAAAGAACTGAAAATGACTCTTGCGCATTACCAGAATTTTTTAAAAATAATCTCAAAAAGATTTCTGCTTCAGATCGTTATCAATCCACCTTGCCTTCAAAGCGAACACGCAGCCTAGAAAAATCAAATTTCTCTATTGGATCTTGCTCTGGGTTTGATACCGCCGTACTGAATGCGTTTAATATAGAAATGGTTAGCCCTCTTGGTGATATAGACCTAATCAACTACTGCCTTAGCATTCCGGAATCTGCCTTTAGAAAAGGGCCCATCAATAGATATCTAACAAGGGTAGCCACCAAAAATATATTGCCCGATAGCATTAGAAAAAACACCGTTAAAGGAGTGCAAGCCCCATTCTGGTTCGTGCCATTAAAAAAAGAAGCAGGCTATTATCTCTCATTAATGAAAAAATTTAAAAGTAATACGCTTATTTCTGAATTTATTGATGTCGACATTCTAGAAAAATGGGTCAGGGCGTTTGTTATAACACCAAATCACTTATTGAATGAAGCAACGTCGATTCAATGGCTGCCTTACACGCTCCATGTCTGTGAATGGGTCTCGTTACATGATTAAAAAATTAAAAAAAAAACAAAGGACAGAAACATGAGATTCAAAGCAAAAGATCAATACACACCGGGGCTACTAATGTCGTCCATTGTTTTTAGTTGTCTATTTTTTATTCCATTTCGTTTTATTCAAAATCATTATGACTTTAAAGGCATGAGCGCTGTATTGATTTTTATTTTTGTAATTGCCATATCGTCGATTATTTCTTTCCTAATCTATCAATTACTCATGGTCGATGGCAGTGAGAATATAAACGGTGACGCAAGTGCTGGGTTGTTAGGTCTTGCCCAAGACTCTTATAGGTTTCCAGAGATAACCATCTTCTCTGTGGGTTTTACATTGCTTATAACGATCTTATTATTTTTTTGTTTTACATTTCTAATTTAAAAAATATCGCAATAAAGATTTGGATTGAAACTAGTCAAGTAAAGATTTAAAAGGATCAGCCTAATTAATAAGCTTTTCTGAGAGTCCCATGTTTAATTTATTCTCTTTTGAATTCACGCTTTCGAGCAGTAATATAACTGTTTAAAACACCATGGAGTGTGACTGTGATTTATCTTGATTCTTTTTTCTGTAGTCAAATTTCTGTTTAATCTTTTTCTGGATTGTATATGCTATTTTTATCTGAGAATTTTACGACCTCTCTTTCAAGTTCAGCTATTTCTGTATAAATGCTCAACATGATAAACCAACGAACCAAAGAGTTTCTGGAATTAATAATGCGTTAGGAGTGCGTCTCATGTCTGATTTGTTGTCGTTCGAGTTTTCTTTCTCGAATAGTAACATCACCGTATAAATGTTTTTCATGTTCTAGTTTTATGGATTTTTTGCTTTCTAAAGCTAGGCTTTCTTTCACTTCAAAATCCTAGTTAAATCTGCTGATGAAATATATTTTTAGAACCTCTTGGGGCGAACAGAAAGAGAACATTAAAAAAGTAAATCCAGATCTTTTTCGTGTGGTAGAGGATTTAGACCTAGGCAATGATCTTCCCCTATACAGAGCGATTTATCCGTACGGTTCAAAACTATTACACAAAGGTAAGCTACAGATCATTAATAATGATCGGAGAGGCGTTTCTCTTTGCGACAGTTCCGTAGATCTACAGATTCAAAAAGACCTTGAGTATGCTCCGACACTGCCAATGGGTGTTCTTCTCGAAAAGAGAATAGAGTTGTACAGCATCTCTAATGATCACACAGCCCCTTTTGTTGTTTTTAGGCCAGGGAGTATTTTCGCTTTATCTGTTGTTCTAAATACGGAACTTACTTTAGATAAAGGTGATTTTTGGGAAGCTAGCTCTGGCATCAGAACATCATTCAGCACCATGAAGCTTTCATACAAAAAGCATCTAGCTTATTTAGAGAAAAAAATAGGGAAAAATCTAGTTACCCCAAAGACCTACTATGACCACATAGGCCTCTTTTCAGCCATCTCAGAAGAGATGGGCTCTTCATGGAACACAGATGTAATATATTTCACGAAAGATTGGCTTCAAGAAAGAAACGATCTTAAGTGGAAGGCATTTAAATGCTACCTCTACGATTACAACTGGAAGGCAATGCAGTATTCAAGACAACAAAATCTACATGATCTAGTCTACTCAAGAATTGTTGGAAGCTGTAAAAACATATCTCACAATCTTTTTGTTAATAATATAGTTAAACACCTCATTGGAGTTTCCAATGGATACAAGCCAGCCTTCTGCATCGTCGATAACAATGAAGGAATGCCATTCGATCTTATTAGGGAAACCATAATCGACATTTACGACTCGGAAGAGCAATACCCAGTATTTGTAACCGTAGACTCCCTACCTCACCTTGGGGAAAGTTCTGTTTACTATTCTCTCGCTGCACCAACCTGCCAAGAATTACTGACACCCAGAGTTAAGTCCGTAAGGAAAACACAGGATATCGAGGAGATAATGCGTCTCGTCAAAGCACTTAAGGAAAAATTTTCAGAAAATTTTCAATTTCTAGAAGGAAGACAATATGATCTCATGCGATCATTCTCTGAATGCTCAATAATAGAACATCATACAACCCACAAAAACAGCTACACGAGCATGATAAAGCATGACGAAAAGCTAATAAAATCTGAGAAAAATGCAAAAGAGCGCAACCTCTCACTTCAACTGAATAACCCATTTTTCAATGGGGTCATTCAAATTTCTCGTCATTAAACAGTGATAGCGCCACAAGAAAACGCATCAAGAAAAACTTCGTTATTCATAATCATCCCCTTAAGAAAAGTTAAGACGGCGCATAGCTAAAAAATTACAAGCCATCGAAAACAAGAATAAACGGGAATAAACCCAGAAAATTCTACGGCGAATAGTCACAAAAAAAACGCTCTCTGTAAATGAAAAATTAAAACATGAATTTTAAAAAAATTCTCAACTTATTGATATAAAACAAGATAAGAACTGCGTATTTTCATCGATGAAAGTCTGCCTTTTATATATTACTAAGTTTCTATTCAATGCGAACATCTGTTTTTTGGAGAGAGAACATGAATCAATTTCAAGGCCACTTGCTTGCCCTATGCCGTAATAATATGAAGCTATATGCCAAAGTCTGCGACATACTTGTTGATTCACTCGTGGTCGACACTGAAGAATCAAGAACTGTGAACGTTGATGCTGTTTTGAACCTGGCTCATTCACTCAAGCCATTCGAAAAAAAAATAATAGAAAAAAATAATCTTATTTTAGATCGCGGTCTTACCCATTACCTTTGCAAAGAACATGCCCACTTACCAGAAATTATTGATTGCTTGCTCGGGAAACCTGGCGTTAACGAAAAAAAATCAGCCTAAATGACTCACTCTATGCGCTGACCGTGCCTTCTCCTCCTACGCACGGTCGGCGCATTTTTTTTATTCAAAAATAGCGCTTCAAATATTCAGATCCAATGAATCCCTTTTGATGGTTTTCTCTTTTTCTTGAATCTCAGTAAGCCTTGGCCCACCAATAGAAAACTGATCTCTGGCCATCTCGAATTTTGGCTGAAATTGTCGAATCACTTCCTCTGAACCAAACTTTTTCAAGACATCATTAAAATCTGTTTTCGTGCCATTCACCACTTTTGGTAAAGCAATCAATGGCCTAACGCCCTCGCTCTCTAATTTTCTGGCCCCTGCTTCTGTCGCTTTCCAACTGGGGACCTCAAAAGACAAGTCATTATCCGCAGCGATATGAATCTCTTTCGTCTCATGTTGATCAGCTAAAAAACTCAAATGCCCCACGTTTTGCATATTGCCGCCGCTGATATAAATCGATCCGTCTTTTACTGCGGGAATTAAACTCGCCGCTGTTTCAGCGCCTTCAGCCACGACGACTCTTTCATCGCCGCCCTGATAAATCAGACCCGCACTGCCTCGTAATTGCCCAATGGTCCGCTTAACGACTTCTAGATTCTTATCTTTATTGGCGGTCTTAGGGTCCAGATAAGTACATTGAACACTGGTCAGCTCTTTCTGCGCATTAAAAAATCCAACGACCATGGCAGGTTTGGTGCTTCTCGACCCCGTAAAATCAGGAGCTGCGGAGTGATAACGCATCTCCAATTTACTCAAATCAAAATCCATCCCGCGATGCTCTTTTAAATACCGCTCGGCCAATGTGCCTTTGATTGGCTGTGATTCTTTCCAGATTTTTTGAGCGACTTGTTGCAGCCGGATACGACGCTTTTCTTCTTCCAAAAGAGCTTGTTCTTTTTTAATGGCCAGCTCGGCTTTGAGTTTTTCTTCTGCAGGGCTGACCACTCTTTTAATACTGCCGCGCTCCGGATCCAACCCAACCATGCTAGCTAATTCAGAGATCGCGTCGTACCAGTCAATGCCACGATATTTCGCGTAATACGTAATCACGTCCCCATGAATCCCCCGCTCATAATCATTGACCAAGCCTTCTTTAGACCCCGATAGATGCAAGGTGACGGATCCATGTTTTTTACCCCAGACAGTTTTGCTGGGTGTAGAACGTTTGTTATTAATATCCTCACTCAGTAAGCCTGAAATAAGGGCTTCTGCTTTAACCATGACCTCCCGCAAGACCTGCTCTCTATCCCAATAGACTCTTGTGTTTTCTGGTCTGATTTTTTTTACTTGGGATGCCTGATTATTGTCTGCCTGCTCCTGGGCTACCACCATCCGCCAATCACGGGTCATGAGTGACGCGGTTCTTTTAATCTCTCGCTCTAAGTCTTGTTGAAATTTGAAGGCATGAGCTTGAATCAGTCCTTTGGTCTTCTCTTTAAGATTGATCATGAGGGGATCAAAGCGCTCTGGATTTGAGCTGATTTCTTGAGCCAGCTTATTTCTTAAGCTTGAAACATGATTCGCAAAGGTAAATTGGCTGCGATCAGGTTTAGGCGTCCCTCTCTCCGATTCCTTAGTTCTGGTAATCCTGGCCCAGAGGGATCTTGCTTCTCCGGCATATTCAAAATAAGTCTCCAGGATTTTTGAGTCTCGACGCTCTTCAGGATTAAGACGAACGCGATCTAAGCGTTTCTGATGGACCCAAGATTCTTCCAACAGCTTTTTCTTATCAAGATTTCTAGCCTCTAACTCTTGAGAAAAAGAACCAAAGCTCTCTCGTATCTGACAGGCATAGTGGCCCCTTAAGATGCCCTGTGATTGCTCATAGCGATTCACGATTTGAACGAGCTCATGACGGTCTGAATAGCTTTGAATTTTCTCAGGATCTAAGCCAAAGGCCTTCGCTTCTTTCGGATTAAAATCAGGGCTGGCAATAATCTGTGAGGCGAGTTCCGCTTGGGCTCTTTCTAAAATCAATGTGTTCTTTAAGCTCTCTTCCACTTGTGGTCCCAAGGTCCCATTTTTCTTAGCCTCAAAATAAGTCACCCAGGCTTTACTGATCGTCTTCTTCGATTGTGCAAATTGATCCAGCGCTTCATGGACCTCCTTGCGACGAGTCCCCCATTCAAAGGTCTGAATCTCTCGCTCTTCTTTCGTGATCTCTTTAATTTTCTGAATCACATAGTCCTTGCTATGGGTGTAGACATGAGAGGCTTTTTTGGCCTGACCCATCGCCCCTAAAATGGCCGCAATCCGAGTGGGTGATTGAATTTTTTCATCGAGATGCGCAAGCCCAAGTTCATAATTTTTAGGCAGGGCATCGTCTAAATTTTTCACATAAGCATGTCGCCAGTGCTTGATCGCGGGGTGCGATCGATCAATCGTCAGCTGAGTCCGGTCTTTCAGCTCAAAGACAAAGCCCTCTTCCGTGATCTCCAACACTTTGGCACCTTCATTTTTGACGAGCCCTAAATCTTTATGCGTCTTGGTCCAAAGTATTTCTTCTTTGACAGACAGCTCTTTAATCTCAGCCTGATAAATTCCAACATCCGCGTCTTGGCGCTTCACTAAAAATTCGATGTCTAAATTAATAGACCGCCCTTCTAAATTTCTAAGGGTCGCCGTTTTGGTTATTTCACAGATCTCAGTCACTGCGAAATAATCCCCCTTCTCGATGCCTCTATTTCTATAGGCCCGATCAAAACTGACCTGCATCCCTGTTTTTAAATTCATCTTGGCATCATCAGTTCGAACGCGTTTCGTTCTTAAAGCTTCTCTAGAAAAATCGATTTTCCCCAGCTGCCCCTGCTCTTTCAGACAATCTCTAATCAACCCTGTTAATCTCAGTCGATCTTTAAAGTCCGTCGCAATTAAATGCGCCCGGCTTCGGTCTTCGAGATTCGCATACTGCCTAGCTAGCCCAATCAGCCTGGCAATCTCATTCGGCTTTTGATGAAGATTCCCCTCTAATTTCAAATAGGCCGTCTGGATATGCTGTTCGTATTGCTGCTTCTCCTGATGCGCTTTTAAAAATTCGGTGGCATTGGATTTTTCACCCGTCTGTTTTTCAATCGTCTTGATGGCCTTGTCTAGGTCATCGACATAGAGCTGAATGTTATTGACGGCTCGACTTAGGGCTACGTAAAAAGAACGGTAATTCGTTAAATTCGGATTAGCGCCTTCTAACTGCGCAATGACGTTACGAGCCTTTTTGCCTTGAGCGGCATAAATCGTCGAGGACCAGGCATAGTCCCAGTGAGAATGCACAGAGTTTGTTAAATCTAATTCAATCTCATCGCCGCGATTCAGCTTAACCTTGGCGACTTTTTTCCCATTCGCTTTTTCAATAATAGAAAGCACCTGGGCAGTCTCCGTATTAAAGATCCGCTCGGCTTTTCTATTTTGAGTCCAGCGAATAAAGTCCCCTGCCGCTAAAGCTCTTACCTCTTGCTGGAACACACTGACCGCACCGCCTTTAGAGATCGAAGAGCCTTCTGGTTTCCAGCGGATCTCTTGATCCGATTTATTCCTACCGCTCCCCTGAAAAATTAATTCTTCTTTTTCAGCATCCCGGCCAATCACGGTCAAATAGTCAAAACGCTCAATCCCTAAACTTCGATAGGCCTTATTGAATCGAACAATATCTCCGACTTCGTAATTAAAAATATGTGTCCGCTCAATCGCGGTCATATCTTTGGGTTTTAAGATCAGACACTCAGCCTCTATCCCAGAAATCACCCCCTGGAACTTTAAGCCTTCTCGAATCGCCGAATTCACCGTCTGGCGATCCTCATTGGACCCCAGTAACACAATGGTCTCGTCTCGGCCCTTCGCCTCTAAATTTAAATAGTCCTCTGAAATAGCCTTTAATCGATCATCTTTATTTGAAATCTCATGGATCCTACTTTCAGGACTCCAGAGCGCCTCTCCATCCGAATTACGCTGAATAAATTCTTCAGAGCTAATGGCCTCAAAGGCATAACCAACATTCCCCGCAATCGTCTCATTCACCGCCGCTTTCAGATCCAGTGCTTCTTGTCGGACCACCTGCTCCATGGTCACAAAAGGCATGTCAGCATCCTGCATCAGTCCATAAGGAGAGCCCGCTTCGACTGAGGGCAACTGATACCGATCCCCCACTAAAAACAAAATCTTATTCAGGGATTCCACATGCTCCAACAAGGCCAGCATCTGATGAGTCGAGGCCATCGATGCCTCATCTAAAATAATAATCTCTGGCTTCTGAGGCCGCTCATGATCCAGTAATAAGTCGAAATCCTTCCGATGTTTTTCTTTTTCTAGCTCCAGCAAAAGACTGGAGAGCGTCTCAGTCTTAATCCCCGTCTCTCCCCGTAAAACATCGGCGGCTGACGCGCCAGGAGAGGCGCCTCGGATCTGATAATCAGACGCCTCGGCCAAGCGACAAATGGCATTGAGCATCGTGGTCTTACCCGTTCCTGCATAACCCTGAACGCCAATGATTCGATTCGTACTAGTCCCTACGAAATCAATCGCTTTGAGCTGGCAATTCGTAGGCTTACCACCCTCTGGCGCACGTCGAATGACATCTTCCAAGTAAAGCGCCATGGCCTCTTTCGATACGATGGCATCCACTTCGTTCAGACCATTTCGCATGATCTCAACGATGCGCCGTTCTTTTTCTAAGACCTGAGAAGAGGTGTAAATATCCAAGTCTTTATGCTGACCTAGATGGACTAAATGCTTCGCTTCTTTGGATCGCTCAATGGCCTGATGAATATCCTCAATACCAACGTCACCCAGTGAATATTGCAAGGCGGTTTTAATGACATCCTGCTCTTTAAAAACAGATTCTCTTTCCCCTAAATGCTGGATGGCATAGCCCAAGGATCGGTCTGATAAAACTTTGGTGTCTAAGTTTTTTGACTGGTACGAACCCTGCTTAATCCGCTTCTCCAATCTTAAAGATTCTTGAATTAATCCATCCAGATTAATCCCTGCTTCACGGGCGCGTTCAGCCCATACGCCATGCAATTTATCCCGATCAATCGGCTGCTTCCCTTCTCTTCCCATCAATGCCATTGCTTGAGCAGCCTCTGGTCCAAAAAGACCAAACTCTTTCATGACTTCCAGAATTTTTACTCGACGTTGAGAGAACTCTTCGATCTGCTCACGGGTGAATCCAGCAATCTCAAATAAACCATCTTCACGCGTTTTTTCAATCTTATAACCCAGTGCTTTCAACTCTTTAGCCAACTCTGCCCGATAGATCATCCCGCCGGTCATTTTAAAATCAAACAGGGGTTTTTCAGACAAAGATCGCCACTTGCCATCTTCACAAAAAGTCGCATTCAAAACGACGCAATGGGTATGCAGCTGACAGTCAACTTCGCCCTCCACACTACGACTCGTATCATGACGAAATTTGGCAATCGTTAAGTTATCTGACTTATACGTTTCCGTCAGAGAATCGATCGTCTGGCGATACCGAGAACCACGAGATTCTAAATACTTTAAAGCCGTATTGACCGCCCGATCATGGGCTTCATGGATCCGATAATCTTGACCAATCTCCGCCAAAATAGAGACCGATTTCGGCGCTGAAAAAGTTAAATCATACCCAGGCTTATGGGCCACACCTTCATCATGACGAACTCGAGAAAGCTGCGTATTTTTATCAATTTGTCCTTCTAATAATTCAGCAAATCTTGCAGGATCTACATAGTCAGAAAGCCCTAAAATTTCAGCGCCTTTTCCAAACCAATGCGTCGCGGCAATGGCCTCAATAGACCCTCGATGATAATAGTTATCATCCTCATAATATTTAGCCGCCTGCTTGGCATCTTTAATCGCAAAAATAGTAAGCATGACACCAAGCCTTTATAAATTTATTGAGACCAA
>Ga0214919_10004759_pt1 | contig 19613 bp, 18 predicted proteins | sample LL1503_MetaG_FD_177994 | JGI IMG/M metagenome (GOLD analysis project Ga0214919, IMG submission 177994) | Freshwater microbial communities from Lake Lanier, Atlanta, Georgia, United States - LL-1503 | ecosystem: Environmental > Aquatic > Freshwater > Lake | place: USA: Georgia | collected...
AAGGAAAAAAGTATTGAAAATTTAAACCGTAATATGAAATCAGTTGATACCTACGGAAACGGTACAACAGGTTACCGAATTAAAAACGGTGTAAACGCTGGCAAAGTGGTTGGCCATATTCAAAGAGTAAAGTCCGAAATTTAGAGTTTTGTTTACCTGGTGAAAGCTAGTTAAATGAAAACCCTATAGCTCAACATCTCAAAAGATCCCTTTTTCTGACTAGGCTATAGGAATGTCTTAAGCACAAATATTTAAGCTGATTTGTAATAAATGCATTTGATGCATAGCTGTAAGATATTGTAGTTGTAAAGTTATGGGTGTTACAAAAAAAAGAACCTTTGTTAAAACAGCAATCTACCGTGTGTGGATTTTAATCACTTCTTATATTTTTTTAAGTATTGTTGGAAAGTCTTGGTCAGATTCTATTCTACCAACTCTCACATTAAACTTTTTATATTCTATAGGCTATTATACTTACGATAGAATTTGGCAGAATATTAAATGGGGAATTAAAAAATAATTATTATTATAATTAGTAATTAGTAATTAGTAATTATATTTTTAATTAAATTTTATATTTTAATTTAATAATCTATGTAGCCAAGACTTATCAGACTTAACTTCTTTTTTTTCAACAATCTGTCCTTCTTCAATATCTCTTTTTAACTTAGACGTTATTTGTTGATTAAGAGTATCTAAATCTTGTTTTAACTTATCAGCAATTGATGCGATTTCTTTATTTTCATTAATCAGTTCTTGATTTTTCTTGATTTCGTCATCAAGTCTCATTTTTGCAGACTGCTGTTCTTTAATTCTATCTTGTTTGATTGTCGTGAGATCTTTTGATAAACTAGCAACCTGTTTTGTTAGCCCTTCGTTTTTACTTAGCTGCAAATCTATTTCTAATTTTGCTTCACTTTTTTCTTTTTCTCTCTCTGTCTTCTCTAACGTTAATTGTCGATTTAGATCCGTAATTTCACTTAATAATTTTCCTCGCTCCTTATGCAAAACCGCAAAGTAAGCAGCAGTCGAACAAACGATTAATATTATAAAAATACTTTTTGTATAATTCATATAGTTAATGCCATCGTTGCATTATGATGATTTGAGATAAAAAAAAAGTTATATAAATAAATTGTTAACATCTTATAGTTGTATAAATTGTTATAGAAAAATTTATTAATAAAATCGTAGTATGAAAATTAATATTTTCTTAAACTTTATAGAAGATCAGCGGATTAGCATGAATACTGCGGGGCAGCTCACAGCTGACTATTTGAAAAAATATTCCAACAATTGCACTGTAAATAGATTCCTTCCGACAATAGGAACGTTAGAGAGATTTGTCCCGTCAGATATTTGGAAGATGAGAGTTGCTAGATATTTTACTTATCCAAGAATTGTAAAGAATTTAGAGACAGTAGATATTTCACATATCATTGATCATCAATATGCCCATTTAGTTCACAAATTAAATAGTAAAGTTAAAATTATCACTGTTAATGATTTAATACCTGTAATCTATTCTAAGCTTTTAAAAAAAGACCCATACCTAGTTAAGTATTCTTTAAACCACCTAAAATATTTTCATAGAGTGATTGCAATAAGTCAAAATACTAAAAAAGACATTTTAAAGTATACAGATTGTCCAGAAGAAAAAATTGAAGTTTTATACTATCCAGTTGAGGAGTTTTTCAATTCAGCTATGTTTAGTAATGATGTGCTTTGTAAAAAATTTAAAATTCCGATAAATAAAAAAAAGATTCTAGTTGTGGGAAAAAGTTTTTATAAGAATTTAGATACTTCCCTTAAAGTATTTAAAAATTTAATTGATAGGAACATAGATGTAGTCCTTGTAAAATTAGGAAATTTTGAAGATAATAAAATAGAAGATCGCTACAAAGATAAAATATTTCAGATTGCCAATTTAACAAGACAAGAGGTTTCAGAGATTTATAAAATTACCGATGTTCTTTTGTTTCCATCTATTTATGAAGGTTACGGGCTTCCAACTTTAGAGGCAATGAAATCAGGAGTTCCGGTTGTTTGTAGTAACAGCTCATCTCTTCCAGAAATAGTTGGTGCTGCTGCTTTAATATCAGATTATGCAGATGTAAATTTTTTTACTGATGCTGTTTATAGATTACTGACAGATCAACAATTCTATAATCAAAAAAAACAAGAAGGAATTCGAAGGGCTGAATTTTTTGATATTACAAAATATACTAATGACTTAATAAATTTGTATAAGAGTTGTTTATTTAATATGAGATAATAATGTTATTTTTATATTTTTTTATTTTTTCATTTAAAGAGTTAACAAAGTTTTCCCAAGTATTGATTGAACTTGCTTTTATAGCGTTAATTGACAGTTGATTTAATAAATCTTTTTTATCAGCAATTTCATAAAGTTTTTCTGTAATAGCATAAGAACTAAATGGAGGAACAACAAAACCATAGTTGTGTTTAGAAACAGCATCTGCTGCTCCAGTATTAGATGTTACAATAGAGGGCAAACCACAAGCCGCAACTTGTGATACAACTACCGAATAACCATCTTGAATACTTGCTATAGCAAAAATATCACTTTGATTAATAAATTTAACAAGTTGATTATTTGGAATATGGCCATAAACTTTTATGTTCTTAAAATTGAGTTTATTTTTAAATAGAACTGTGTCTGCTGTTTTACTGCCAATAATGTGCAATCTTTTATTAGGATGATTAAAATTATTAAAAGCATCTAGTAAATAAGGTAGACCCTTTTGCAAAGATAAAGCGCCAATATATAAGATGTCAAAAGTTTTTTTACTTTTTGACTTTGGTAAAGGATAAAATTTATCTAAATTAGCAGCGTAAGGAATAACCTCAGTATTATAAATTTTTTGTTTAGAAAAAGAATTCTTACAAAATTCTGAAGGAATTAAAATGAAAGTTGCTTCCTTATATTCTTGAAGTTCACGATCTATTGCATGAGGATCTATATTAAAACTAATATTATATTTTTTGTATTCTTCCCTCAGGATTTCATTTTGCTCTGATATATGGGCGCTACTTCTTTCACATATATATATTTTATTTCTCTTTTTAAAAAGCTTTCCAGTTTCTAATCCACCGCCAGAAAGTGCCAGGAATATATCTGAATTTTCCAAAAAATTTGATGATCGTTTATCGATGTAAAAAGATCTAATATTTGACAATATTTGTATTAATTTTTTAAAGATAACAGGAGAAATTTTACCAGACAATGCTGCAAGGATTGTGAAAATACCAAATGCAACTGTTGTTACTTTATTTTTTGGTAAATTTTCATTCTTTAATTTAAACCACGGATATCCAGAAACTATTTGAGATAATTGATCATTTTTATAAAGAATTTTTGCTATCTCGAAATAATGGAATCTACCATGGCAAGAAAGTAAAAATTTATTTTTCATTAATATTGTTTAAATAATTCTTATATAGGGAAATAGTTATTATTAAATTTAATAGACACATTCCAACTGTTATAAAAAATAAATGATATAGGTTTGGATTAGTATTTAATAAGGAGAAACATAAAATAAAAGCTATCAAGCTGTTAAATAAGTCGATAGCAGTGATATTAAAGAATTTATTTAAACTCTTAAAAGGGGCTATTATTGTATTAAATAATATAATAATTGAAGTTTCAGTTATTAAAAATAGCATAATTTTATAGTCAAAAATCATTTCATTGTTACGTATCCAAAATTCATAAAATAACTTGCCTAGCAAAACAGAGCCAGCAATAAAAAAGAATAAGAAAGATAAAATTAATCTTAGATAAATTTTTTGTATTAAAGATATTTTTTTATAAGAATTAAATTTTAATTTGGAAAAATTTATATAGCTTGAGAAATTTAATATTGAAGAAATCCTCATAGGAAAAAAATAAAAAATAGTTTTCATCGTAGATATTAATAATAGAGTTGTTGCATTAAAATATGTACCAACTAAAAATATAAAACCACCATTTTTAATATTAAATGTAATTCTTTCAAAAAAATATGTTGTCGATAAATAAAAAATTTTTTTTATTATTTCTGTATTAAATAATTTTTTTGGAATATAGAAATTATTTTTAAAGTTTCCTGAATAATAAAAATAAATAACAATTACAAATCTTAAAACATTTGATAAAAAATAAAAAAAAATAACATAATTAAATTCGAACAAAATTGCTGAAGTAATAATTGCTAATTTTGAAATTATCTCATAACTAATCTCTATATTGTTCCATAATTTAATCTTTCCTTGAAACGTTAGTGCCGGATAAAAAAAACTTATAAATACATCAAAATAGGCATTAAGAACTAAAATCAAAAATAAAATATTAATATTTATATTATTTATTTCAGAAAAAAGACTAGAAGAAAAATTTATTGAATTTTTTAAAATTATTAATGATCCGCTTATAATAATTATATTTAGACCCTTCCAAATTAATGAATTAAAAAAAACATCATTAACATATTCATATTTTTTATTTGCATAAGCTTTGGTCATTTCTAGCCTCACAACTTCAGTTATTGGAATCAAAATAAGAGAAGTAATCGAGATAAATGAAAATAAATAAATCAAAGCGGCATAATTTTTTACACCCCAAATCATTAAAATAATCGGTGGAAAAAAAATTTGTATTACTATTTGAGTAAAGGCTACAAAAGAATAAGACTTAACATTTTCAAACAGTTCATAGCTGAAATATTTTTTTAACTTTTTATTTATCATTACTTATAAAATTAATAATTTTTTTGAAATTCAATAATGAATTTTTTTTTTCATTTAAATATTTTTTTTTATTAATTTTTAATTTTAGATTTTTATTTTTGCTTGCAACGATATTTTTAATTCTATCAACTAGTAAGTCAGCATTATTTGGATCAATAATATAACCAGATTTATGTTGAATAATTTTCTTTGCGCCTAAATTATTTTTTGGCATTAAGGCTAGAATTGGTTTGCCGACGTAAAGATAAGAGTATATTTTAGAAGGAACAGAAATCTCACTAGCTTCTTTATTAAGAGTTACTAAAAAAGCATCGGCCATTGATAAAAACGAATAAAAATATTTTGGTTCTACCCATTTAATTAATTTCAAATTAACTTTATTTTTATTAGCGAGACTTTTAATTTTTTCAGCATATTTTCCTTCAGATGAAATTATAATTAAAATATCAGGAAGTTTTTCTAAAATATTAAAAAAAATTTGACTATCATGCTTCATACCTATAGTTCCTGAATAAATTAAACAAAATTTATTTTGAGGATTTAATTTTTTTTTAAAATAATTTTTGTAATTTTTATTTAATTTATAGTATGCAGACCAATTTTCTATGTAATGTGTTTTTTTTAATGACTCTTTATTCAAAAACTTCTTAAAATCATTAGAAATAATAATAATTCGATCAGCTATTTTTTCACATTCTCTTTCTAGTAAATGAAAATAAAAAGAAACAAGGGTTCCCAAAATATAAAAATTCTTATTTAATAATTTTTTGATAGCCTCGGCATAAATATCCTGCATCCAAAATATTGTTTTAATATTATTTCTTTTGCAATATTTTAAAATATTTAATAAAGGATTTAGAGGTGTATTTGCGCAAATAACTAATTGTGGATTTGATTTTTTTATTAAATTAATGACCGCTTCTCCATAGGAGATTTCTCTACTAATTCTTGTAAAAAAATTATATTTATTAAATTTTTTTTTTATTGATATTGGGTTCGTAGAAATTTTTTTTGAATCATTTTTTTTAGAATTAAAATCTGCCTTAGGCGTTTGAAAAAAATCTGCATAACAATACAAAACATTATGATAAGATGATATTTTTAAACCAAGTTCATAAGTAAAAGCGTGTCCAGAATAGTCATTTAATAAAATTCTCATAAAGTTTTTATATATAAATAATAATCTATTTTTTTTGTTTTTTTAAATTAATTACTCCCTATCACATGAAATTAATAAAAAATAAAAAAATCTTTATTTTTATCTTATTTTTAGCTAGTGGTTGCGGGTTTGTTAACCCAGGAATTAATAGCTCTCCATCCTCAACTAGTTTGTTTTCTTCATTAAAAGATGCAGACGCATCCATGAAGGATGTTACCATTAACTATATTGATCTGAGTCTATTAAAACCAAGCGAAATTAAAGCGTTAAATTTAGTCGATGTTAAAAATGAAAAAGATTTTTTAATAAAAAAAAATAGTGAAATTTATAATTATAATTATGAATATTTTTTAGGAGCTGGCGATAAGATTCTAATTACTTTTAATAATAGCACCGATTCTAATGGTAGCTACATAATAGGATCAGAAGGCACTATTGATTTACCATTTGTTGGAAATATTGTCTTAGACGGTCTTAGCGAGAAAAATGCTAAACAGAAAATTAGAGAAGTGGCTGCAAAATTTTATAAAGATACCGAGTTACAATTTAAGATTGAAGAATACAACAGCAGCAAAGTTTTTGTTGTAGGAACTGTAAAAAATCAAATTGCCATAGATTTAAATCAAACTCCCTTAACTGTTTTAGATGCAGTTATTAAAGCTGATTTCAAACCTTCAGGTAATGACAATTTATTTGCAACTAAGGGATTTTTAAGAAGAAACGGACAAATATATGAAATAGATATACAGAATACTTTTTTAAATAAAGATTCCAAAGAAAATTTTTTTCTTAAAAAAGGTGATGTAATTTTTTTAGATAAAAGCCCAGATGGAGTTTACGTATTTGGAGAGTTTACCAAGTCAGGAATTTTTTACCCAGGGAAAAATTATTCTTTGACTGAGTTAATAGCTACGGCTGGGTTAAACCAAGCAAGCGCCAATGTATCGAAAATTTTTGTAATTAGAGAGAATGTAACAAAATATAGATATGTTGATATTTTTAGGCTGGATATTGATAATCCAACAAATCTAGTAGCTGGAAAAGATTTTTTTTTAAGAACCAATGATATCGTTATGGTACCACCATCGCAAATTACACAATTTAATAAATTAATTACTAGTTTGTTAGGCGGTATATTTTATGGGGGTTCAGTTACAAGTTCTCCCATTATTAAATAATTGTTTATTTAATTTCTTATATTTTTTGCGGAGAGCAAATACAAAAAAAAGACACAAGCAAATACATAATCGATGGTATGTGAAGTGAGAAATCAAAGAATGATATCATTGAAAAACCTAATAGAATAATTACTAAAGTAAACATATTTAGATCTAATCTTTTAGTTATTATCGCTGACTACTGGAATGATTTGTTAAGTATTAATTATAAATTAGATGATAAAAAAAATTATGAATTTTTTTTATAAAAGTTTGATACTTACAAAAAATAATGAGGATAATAATTGTTATTTAAAGAATTTTTTATTCGAAATTACTCAGATTTTAGTCCAGACGAGAAAAGAAGAATTATTTCGGAATTTTAGTATTAGAAAATATATCCTTTATTCTTTCGTTAATATCTTGATTTTCCTTTTTTAAGTCAACCTCAATTTCTTTGATATCATTTTTGACTTCTGGAAATAAAGTACTATTATATTTTCTCACCATTTTTTTTTCTACACTTGTTTTTTCTTCTGATTTATTAATTAAAATTAACATATGTCTTTTGTCTTCAACAAGTTTTTTAATTTGTAGTTCTAGGTTGTGTATCTTTTCTATATATCCACTCTTGCCATCTTTAGAAGGAAATTGTGTAACGTTTAGATTGGTGTTTTGAGTTAATTTTTCTTCTAACAATTGATTTTTCTTATTAAGCAAGAAAACTTCCTGCTCTAATTCTTTAATTTTTTCAAAAACAGAGTTTACCATTTAATAATATTTATTTTATATTATTTTTTATATAAATCAAAGTTTTGCATATTTAAATACAGCATAAAAAGTTTTAAAAATTATTTGCACGTCTAGCCATAAAGACCATTTTTCTAAATATTCAATGTCTAATTTTACTCTTTGTTCCATATCTTCAATATTAATCGTAGCTCCTCTAAATCCTGATACTTGCGCAAGGCCGGTTATTCCAGGATTGCACGCATGTCTTGTTAAGAATTTATTTAATAACTTCGAATACTTATAATTATGTGATGTCATGTGTGGACGGGGACCAACAATTGACATTTGTCCTTTGAGCACATTAAAAAATTGAGGTATCTCGTCGATGCTAAATCTTCTAATAAAAGAACCGCAATTTAATAGTCTAGAATCATTTTCTATTACTTGTTTTGTTTTTTCAGGGTTATTATTCTTTAAAGTTCTTAATTTATAAACTTTAAAGCGTCTACCATCCCAACCCGTTCTTTCTTGAATAAAGAAAATAGGATTTTTGTCTTCGAGATATATAAAGAACATTCCAATCAACAAGACGGGGGATAGTATTATTAAAAAAAATATAGAAAATATTTTATCAAAAAATAGTTTAGTAAATAGGGCATTTCCGTAAAATCTTGAAATATTAATGTCATAACACAAATAATTTTGATAAATTGTTAATGGTTTATTCATATTTAAAATTTTTCCTGAAGATAAAATATGAAGATTAATAGGTAACTTAGAAAATTTATTAATTGCTTCCCTGATTTGATCCTTGGTTAGTAAGTCAGCTACAATCCATATTTCACCAATTTCATTATAACTAACAATTTCAAGCAAATCGTGATGATTTGCATCAATAATAGGTATTTTTATTTTCTGATATTTATAATTCTCAGAGTCTATAAGCATAATGCATTTAAAGACGTTTATTTTTTTATCTTTAAAGTTTGTTTGTATTTTAGTTATTTCGTTCATGCGCCCATAAAGTAAAATATTTCTTTGAATATGGTTCCGATCAATCAAGTAAGAATAATACTGATTAAAAATAAACTTAATAATTAATAGGTTTACAATAAGAAAAATCAATATGCCGGTATACATTGGGGCATCTGAAAAGTTATTAGATATATAAAAAAAAATAAGAATTGGAAGAATAAGAATGGATAGTCTTATACTTTCTATTTTTAGAAAATTAGTTATTGATTCATTGTAATTTTTTTCTTTATCTAAAAAAAAATTAATAACGAAATAGCCAGCTAAAAAATAGTTAGTTAAAACAAAAAAATTAGAATGTGTAAATATTTCAACATTTAATAATTCATAAATTGAATTTTCTCTCAAAACTACCGCAAGGTAAGAGCTAAAGTAGATAGTTGTGTATTTTGAAATAGAAAAGAGCGTTAAAAAAAAAGAATCATCCTTTTGGAAAACTTTTTCTAACCTAAACATTAATAATATTTATTATGTTCGATTACTATATCTATAATTATCGTAGTCGTAATAATTTCCATAATAGTCAGCATCTTTACTACGATCAAAATCATTTAGTATAAAGGCATCAATATTATTTCCAACATCTTTTAATCTGTTCACAGAGTTTAGGGTTGATAATATTTTCGTAACTTCGGATCTTACCACGAATAATGTGTAATCAACGGCCTGTCCAATAACTAGTGTATCAGCGACCGGTAATACAGGAGGTGAATCAACGATAACATAGTCGTAAATAGAAGCTAACGTTGTAAAGAAACTTTTTAATTGTTCAGTAGTTGCCGCGTCAGTAATATCTATTCTATTCTCCCCGGCAGTTACTAAATCTAAGTTAGTTCCTGGAACTCTAACTATAGTTTCTTCAAACCGAGCTTGGTTGGTAATAAGATCGCTAAATCCTAGATTTCCTTTTTCTTCAAATTGATAAAAAGCTTTAACAACAGATGGACGTTTAGTGTCGGCCTCAATTATTAAAACTTTATGATGGTTTTCAAGAGATAAGGCTAAATTAAAAGCAACAGTTGTTTTACCATCACCAGGACTGCCTGATGTGACCAAGATAGTTGTATGTTTTTTAAATTTAGAAATTATGCTTGTTCTTAAAATTCTAACGGATTCAGAAAAACCAGATTCACTGTCTTCAATATAGTTTTGTAATAAATGAAAACCTTTTTTAATATTTGTTACTCGAGGCAAATACCCCATTGTGCTTTTATCAAAAGTATTGAGTTCGGCAATTCCCACGATAGTTTCAAATCTTAATGAACGATACAAAACTATGCAAAATACAGCAAATAATGACATTAAGTATCCCGACACAGAATTTTTTAATAAATTAGGGGAAATTGGAATAATCGGTACATTAGGCATTTCAATTAATTGAATATTAGATACTTGAAGATTTTGTGCCTCATTAGTTTCCTTTACTCTTTGTAAAAAAGACTCGTATAATTTTTGGTTGCTCTCAACTTCTCGTTGGAAATTAAGCATTCCAGACTCTTTATCCTCTAATTCTCTAAATTCTTTTGTAGTGTTGTCTAAGTTTTTTTTACTAGCAATAAGAAAGCTTTTTAAGTTATTGAGCTCTACAGTTTTTAATTGAGCATTCTCATTGAGTATTATTTTTAGTTGTTCTTTTTGTGATTTTTCTAACTCTAAAGCTTGAATAAGTTTAGGATGATTTTCTGTATACACTAATCTTAAAGAAGCAATATTGCTTTGGTTCGTAGATAGTAAATTTTTAATATTTTTTACCTCATCCCTTGTTGCTAAGTCTTTAATGGCTATAAGTTGATCAACATTACCATTGGCTAACTTAATAGCACTTATATCAGATTCACTCTCTAAGATTGATTTTTCAGTATCTTGAATTCTTTTAGATTGTGATTGTATTTCTCCAATTTTTATTTCCTTAACATTTCCGGTATCTACAAGACCATTAGTTTTTTTATAAGAGGCAAGCTTTAATTGAGATTCACTCATTTGTTCATTAAGTTCTTTCAATCTTTCAGTAATTTTTTGATTTGCGTAAGCAGTAATCTTAACTTTAGAATCAATTTCATACTTTTGATAAGAATCGATAATACTATTCAAAGCTAGCTGAGCAATTTTTGGATGAGTTGATACAAAAGATATTTCTAAAATATCGCTTCTTGGTATATTTGAAACTCTAAAATTATCTCTAAAATAGTTTTTAATATTTGTTTCGTTAAATATAATTTTTTTATTCAGTATCCTATTATAAAATGGAACGTCACTTGTACTTACAATCTCATTAAATTTAACTACTAAATTATTATTCTTTAAAACAGCTTCTAGAACTTCTTCGCTCTTAAGAATTGCTATTTGGTTATTAATTCTGTTTAGCTGATTGTCCTGACTATAGACCTCTTCAATATTTACTATTTTTTTATTTTCTTCAGGCTTAATTACTAAAGTCGAAGTACTTGAATATTTTTTTTCAATATTTAGTGATACTAAAAAAACAAGTAACGCAAAAATACACGGCAATAAAAAAATATCTTTTTTATTTTTTAGAAATACTTGCCACAGATAACTTACGCGAAGAGTTTCAGATAAAGTGGAAAAGGTATTATTTCTAATTGGCATTTGAAATATTATTTCAATTTTAGTAATGTTATTTTTAAATTTTAATTAGATTATTTGAGCGCTAAATACAACTAGTGATAGAGATTAGATTTCATTTAAATTGAGCTATTTAGTTTATTTTGGATAGGAGATTTAATATTTTTCTCTTTTTTTTAATATATTAACTTAATAATTATTTTTTAAAGGTAGCAAGTATAAATAAGATAAATTCTTAAAAGATTAGAATGAAAATACTTTACATCGGAAATTCAGACATTAACGGCTACAGTTATTATCAATACAAAATTATTAAAAATATTTTTAAAAATGTAACATTATTGGATTTAGATAAAGCCTTTGGAAGATATAATACGATTGCTAACGCAATAGCTTGGAAAATTTCACCAATTTTTTTTTCATATTTTTTATTAGAATATTTAAAAAGGAAAATTAATACAAAATTTGATATTATCTATGTTCATAACGTTCATTGGGTAGATAAAAGTATTTTTTTTTTTTTAAAAAGCCTTTCCAAAAAAATAATTTTTTACTGTCCTGACAATCCCTTTGTTGCAAGGGATAAAAGAAGATGGACTACTTTAAGGCCAGTTTTAAAATATTTTAATTTAGTAATTTTCATGCAAAAAAATAGACTTTTACTTGCAAAAAAGTTTGGAATTAAAAAATATATTTACATTCCACCAACTTTTAAATTTAAAGAATTTTATAAAAAAAAATTAATTAATGGGAAAGAAAAGTACTCCACAGACATTGTTTTAATAGCAACATGGTTTAAAGAAAGAGGTACGTTAGTAAAAGATTTTTTGGATAGTGGGTTAAAAATAAAAGTATATGGAAACGGATGGGAAAAAGACAAAAACCTAAAAAAAATACAACATGTAGTTAGTCCAGGCGTTAATCATACAAAATATAAAAAAATAATTCAAAATGCGAGAATATCAATTTGCTTACCATCAGAAGAAAATCAAGATGATATTACTAATAGATCTTTAGAAATTCCAGCTTTAGGATCTTTATTGTTAGCAAAAAAAACGAAAACACATTCTGAATTTTTTATAGATAATAAAGAAGCAGTATTTTTTAAAAATAATAAAGATTGTATAAGCAAGTGTAAATTTCTTTTGCAACATGAAAAAATAAGGAAAAAAATAGCTCAAAATGGAAGATTAAGAATATTTAAAAAAAGAAAAAAAATATTATTTGAGTATAAAATAAAATATATATTTAATAAAATTCTTAATTCTGCTTAATTGTATTTTTTTTAAAAAAAGAATTATATAACCACAACAAAAGTGCGTATAAAATAATAGTTTGAGGAATGCCCCGAAATATAGTATTCATTAAAACAGAAATACTTGTGACCGCAAAGACTCCTGTAAGTGCACCTGCCGTTGCATAGAATATTGGAAATAATAGGTTGCTAAATCTTTGGGTTTTTAACCAGAAAGAATCTCCTGCAATAAAACAAACAATTGTTATTAGATAAAAATAAATAAAAAAATAATAGCCGTAGTATATTTGCAAAGTAGCAAACATTGACCCTACGGATTTTGGGCCTCCATAGTCATTTTCAACAGCCTTATAAAACAAAGAGGTAGAAGTATTCTCGCCGTAAAACTTTTTATTAAAACCCTCGTCAAATATTTTAATAAAGAATTCTGGAAAAAGTGATAGTATTTGATTTTTTTCGTAATCTTGTATTTTTTGGACTGACGATGAAGTTAGATACTTTGATGCAAAAAATAAATTATCTGTTGTGTAGATAGTATTGATTCTGCCTATTATAGAAGAGGGAACATAATCCTCCTTAAATAAGGTTGAACTATTACTTTTAATAAATTTTATTTGACTTTTATCTAATGTATTTTCAAAAAAATTATAAATATTTTGTGCTGGATTTTGAATATTTTCAGATCTTAAACCTCTTACACTTAAAATACTTTCAGAATAATTGTTTAAGATAGGAGCAATTAATATAGCTATAATTAAAAAAATTAAAGTTTTAAAAAAAAATCTATAAGAGATTTTGATGATACCTAATATTAAAAAAAAAAATAATAATAATAATATTAAATAAATTTTATCTAAAAAAAAAGATCTTGAATTTGTAGCTAAAGAATATAAAAAAGCTAATATCATATAGATGGTTATATAAATATAATATTTATAATTTTTTTGTTTTGTCTCATTATAAATTGGTACAAATAATAAAAATATCAAAGGCATTACAATAAATCCGCCTAGTCCGTCCAAAATATTTTCTAAAAAAGTTTTTGCTTCTGTGTATTCTAGAAAAAAAAAGTTAAAAATTAAAAGTAAAAAACAGAAATTTCCAATAAAATTATTTAATTCAAAATTATTTTTTGTTTCTAATTTAATAAGAATGTTAGAAAAATTATTTTTAATTAAACTGAATAAATTTATTTTTCTATAAGAATAATGACATATAATTAAATATATTATGCAGATAAATAAAAAGAAAAAAGTTTCTAGTGGTAAATGCAACCTCAGGGTTACTGGCTCTAAAAAAAAAGTTTTAAAGATTAAAGCGCTCCCCCCAATAAAAATATTTGTGCAAAAAATTATAAAAGTTGAAATAGGATATAAAAATAAAATTTTTTCATTAAAACAATATTGTGACACGATTAAGTTTAAAGCGACTAAAATTATTGTACAGTAATAATCTTCTAAAGTTTCCCCCAAAAAAATTTGAACAAAAAAGCATAACAATGTTAATAAATTGAAGCAAAATTTGAGTAGACTAAGATTTTGATTAGAAAAAGTAATAGTTAAATTATTTTCACTATTAATCATAATCTCAGACAATTTTTTCTATTAGCTTTTTTTTTGTTAATTTTTTTAAATTTATTAGTTTGAATTTACAAATAAAAAAATCAACCATTAGTCTATATATTAGATCTCTTTTAAAAGAATACTCTATTCCTTTTAGACCGTCTAGAATTCCTAATAATAATATATTTTTAAAGAAAAAAAGAATAACAACTCTAATAAAGTATAATTGAAAATATTTATAAAAATAAAACTTTAAATGCGACCTTGTTGTGTTGGCATTATTTTCAATAAAGAATATTTGATGCACAGCCTCTCTTTTTGCGTATTGAAGATGTTTTTTAAAAAAAAAATTATTCTTTTTTAACGAATGATCGTAAATTTGAATTTGGGGAATAAATTTTAACTTCTGGTCAACAATTATATTTTCATCCATAATTTTATCTTCACATTGCGCATGACCATTTTTCCATAATCTCAATTGTTTTTGAGGAAAAGTTCCGCCAAATCTAATATTACGACCTTTATAAATTAGATTTCTTTCAATATAAATACCGTCATAATTTTTTATTTTATTAAAATTTTGCTTAATGAAAATTTGAGATTTTTTATCCAGGTATTCATCAGCATCTATTAACAAAATATATTTTTCTTCAAATTTTATATTTTTCAGAGCCCAAATCTTTGATTCTGCTTGATAAAAAAATCTTTTTTTGAAAATTTTAGCTTTATTTTTTTTTGCTATAACTAAGGTTTTGTCTTTAGAATAACTATCAACAATATATATATTGGAAGATATATCTTTTATTGAATTGATACATCTTTGCAAATGAATCCCCTCATCTTTTGTAAGGATTAAAACTCCAATATTATTTGATTTCATTTTTTAAAAATATTATTGTTTTTCAAAATCAGGTATAAAATTTTTTTTATTTAATAAATTAAAATTTTCATTAAAGCAATTTCGAGCGTTTTTTGACATTAGTCTTTTTTGTTTTAAATTTAAATTTTCAAATTTATTTATAATTCTGCAAAATGATTTTGCATTATCATTTGCTATGTAACCAGCTTTGTAAGCTAATATTTTTTTGTATGTATTGACTTTGTATGTTGTAAGAACTGGTTTTCCATAACCTAAAGATTCAACTAAGGAAATACCAAAATTTTCATCATGTGAACAAAGTAACATTGCTTTACTATTTGTTAACACACCACTTTTAATATCATCAGCAACATGTCCTAAAAAAAATACCTTTTCTTGCAAATCCAGTTTTGTAACAAGTCTTTTTAATTCTTCACCAGTACTATTATTATAATCTCCAGCAAAGACTAAATTACTTTTAAATTTATTCCCTAATAAATAAATAGATTGTAAAAGAATATCGCAACCTTTTTTTGGATCTACTCTTCCCATAAATAAATAATATTTTTTATTTTTTAAAAAAGGATAAGTTTTAAATAATTTATTAGAGCAAGCTAATTCATTATATTTTTCTAAAATTATTCCATAATCAACTGTTAATTTATTTAAGTCATCTGTATTTATAAATGTATTATTGTTTAATTTTTTCTCTTCTTTTGAAGTGAATAGTACTGCTTTAGCATTTAGCAGGTTTTTTTTTTCTATTAAAAACCAATAAATTTTTTTCTTTAGATATTTAAAAAAACTTTTTCTTTCGTAGGGATTTAGTGTCCCATGTAAAAAAACATAATATTTATTTTTAATAAATAATCTTGCGATTAAGTTTTTAAAATCCCATATTCCGTGCAGTATAAAAACATCATAATTATTCTTGTTTTTTATTAACCAATTCAAAAAATTTAATTGTATAGCATATCTATTTATTCCTAATAATTTAAATTTCGAAAAAAAGGAGTTTCTTGGGAAGTAAGAAATTTTTTTAAATTGGTGAAAATATTTAGGTAAATTATGTTTTCGGTCTAAACTTATTATTTCTGCTCTATATTTTTTTACTTTAGCAAAATAAATATTCTGATCAAGAACTGTTTTTGCTGGACCACCATTTTTAGGATCCAGTGTACTAATAATACTTAAAACTCTCAATCTTCTTTTTTTAGAATTCATGCTTGTTTAGATTGATTTAGTATTAATCTAAAATCTTTAAGTAATAAATTGGATATTGATAATATTTTTCATTACCACTACCATGTGCTGTATCTCATGGACTAATAATATCGAATTTTAATTGTTAATATCCAAATAATTAATAGCTTTTGCGATATTTTTGAGACCTATTTTAAAATGCGCAGAAGCACTACTTGCGCAATAGTAGCATTCATGTAATTTTATATTAAATAAAAATACATATTAAGTGAAAAAAGATAATAAATTAGTAGTTACCTACATTTTAACATTTTTATTCCGTGAATTTTTTTAATTATTGTCGATCTAGATTTCATCCTCTTTTTTTTTTACTTAAATTTAAATTTTTTTTATTTATTTTAAAAAATATTAATTTTAAAATTTTAAAAAACTCATTAAAATTTGGAGATTATTATTTAAGTTTACCGAGGCATATTGGTTTTTATTTGGCAGATTCATATACGGAATTAGAAACTTTTGAATTTATTGATTTATTAAATAAAGATTTAATTATGAATTCTACATTCATAGACATTGGGGGCAATGTAGGCTTGTACAGTCTTTATTTTAAAAAAAAATATAATTCGAAAATCTTTATTTTTGAACCGGATAACAATAATTTAGAATTGTTATATAAAACCAGTAAAAAAAATAAATTTGAAAATTTTCACATCTTACCATTTGCTGTTTCAGACGAAAATAAAATAAAAAATTTTTTGTTAGATGAGTATACCGGCGCCACCGGCACTTTAGAAAACATAAGCAATATTCCTCAACAAAGAATGAAACTTAATACATATAAAAACGTTTTGTGTATAAAATTAGATGATTTGCCTATTTTTGAACGTGAAAATATATCGGTAATTAAGATTGATACAGAGGGTCATGAGCTCAAGGTCATAAATGGATCAATTAATTTAATTAAAAAATATTTACCAATTATTATTGTAGAGAGTGATGAAATAATAATTAAATTAATAGAGCAGGTATTACTTCCGTTAAATTATAAATTCAAAAAAAACCACAAAGATACTAACTACATTTTTTATTCTGAAAAACATTTTTTGGAATAGTATTAATTTTGTTATTAGACTATGTGAATATTTTTATAAATTTAATAATCTTTTTTTTATCATTCTTGCAGGGTTACCTGCGTAGACATGGTTTTCATCTGTATTTTTTGTAACTACTGCACAAGCTAAGATTACAGAATTATTTTTTATTGTAACGCCGGGGCCTACAAATGCATTGGCGCTAACCCATACATTATTTTCTATTATGATCGGAGCTGTTATAAGTTCAAAGTTTTTAGAATTATAATCATGACTTGCTGTACACAGAAAAGTATTTTGACTGATAATTGATTTTTCTCCAATAAATATTTTATCATAAGAGTAGCAATCTACATTTGGTCCAAGACAACTATTGTTATCCATTATTAAATTCCAAGGCTTAAATATTTTACAAGAAGAATAAATATGAACGTTAAATTTTATTTTCGCACCAAACAATTTTAAAATAAGAATTCTCCAAATATGGAGTGGTGCAGGAGTAAATCTGCAGAATAAAAACCAAACAATATTCCAAATCTGACGCAAAACTAAATCAGCAAATGTTCTTTGATGTATCGTCATTACTTTTTGATAATTTTATTTATCTAATCTTTTCTTCAAAAATAAATCTAACATTTGTTTATAGCTCTACAAATTCTATTATTTTATAGGACTTAATACTCATTGTTATTTTTCCCGTAAAACGTTAATTTATTTTTTTTAATACATAAATTTTATGTCTTGTTCCTATACGGACATAAATAATTACTATTTTTTGATGATGTGTATGTGGTTGAGTAAGTATTGCTGTCTAAATTTTACAAGAAAAAAGATAAAATATACCTTCTTTCTAGCAATACTATTTATTTTCTCTTTTAGCAATTTAAGTGCCTCAGTTTTTTATGATTATGGAATGATAAGACAATATTATAATACTAGTAACGTCACTATGACCACACCTAACCATTATTCTTTATCAGGTTACGGTGTTGGATTTGGAGGAACAGCTTATAAAACAGTAGATTTAAAATTAATGTATGCTCATACACTCGGCAGCAATCAAGGAGCAACAAGCGGCAAAAATTCTGACGGAACGGCCGATCAGTACAGATTGCTTCTTTTGGTAAATACTAGTTTCTAAATTTATTTTATAAAAGATAATTCTAGGTCTGGGCTATCAGGATTATTCTTCTGATCAAATAAATGAGGCAAAGACAAATTCCTATCTAACATTTTCGGGTTTTTAGAAAACGATAATTCTAATGCCGTAGGAATATTATCATAATTATATTTAGAGTAATTATTTGCATGAATATGAACTAAAGTAAGATTAATATTTTTTATAAATTTAACAATTTTATCTAGATGACAATCAACATCATGAAATTCAATAGCTATACCTGAAATGCGTTCTCGATATTCAATTATATCATCTAAAATTCTATACTCCGATCCTTCTATATCAATTTTAAAAAAAATAGACCCAGCGTTATTAGCATTTTTAACAACCTCTTTAACTGAAGTACAAATGAAGCCCGCACTACCACCTTTACCAATTTTATTTTTTAGAAAAAAATTATTTTTATTATTAAAAAATATTTTAAATTTTACAAAATTATAGATACTTTTAAATAAACTTTTCAATTTTATTTTAAGAATATTTATTAATATTTTCTTTAAAAAAAAAATATTAGTGGTCGTTGGATCATAAGCAAATATTGGGATATTTTTTTTATCTTTAAAATCTACTTCAAAAGAAAAATCATCACTTATCCCAAAGGAAATTAAGTAATCAGATACTTCGATACTATTTTTACAAACTAAATAGCCACCATCATTATTTTTTCCAAGACGAACAAGTTCATAGAGCCCATCTGGTTTAAATTCTTTTGGAAGCATAGGTTATTTAGGTATTTTATAAAAATTGTTTATTAATTTATTTATTTTAATAATCCAAATACTACATTAATAAATATAGTAAATTTATAATTTTTTAGATTTAGATTTAGATTTTGCAATGACTATAAAGATAAAAGCAGCAATAAATTGTGCAATAATAAAAGGAATTACATCAGCACTTTGAATCCCAACAAAAGTATCTGTTAAACTTCTAGCAATAGTTACTGCTGGATTTGCAAAAAAAGTTGAAGAAGTAAACCAATATCCAGCTGTTACTGTTAATGCGACTAACATTGGAATTTGTTTTTTATCATTCTTAACTCCAAAAT